>ERZ791879.594-NODE-594-length-26218-cov-31.320758_pt1 | contig 26218 bp, 19 predicted proteins | sample MGYA00510162_ERZ791879 | MGnify/ENA primary metagenome ERZ791879 (study PRJEB30046, sample SAMN00792113) | human gut metagenome | study: EMG produced TPA metagenomics assembly of the A metagenome-wide association study of gut microbiota in type 2... | reverse complement strand
ATTATCGAACAAGGGCTTTTTATTGTTCAGCTGAAGCAAAAGAAAGGAGTGTAAGGACATTGATACCGTAGACCTCTCTGTATATTTTTAATATAAATATTTTAAATGTTACACTTTTTGACTTCATAAGGTCTCAAAGATGTTACAAAGTCTTTAACATTACTTACAGTGACTTCGTAAGGTCTCAGGGAACTTAAGTCCTTCATTCTGTTTTTCTTTCATCATAACATATTTTCTTTCAACAACGGATATTTTTTTACCTGCAGGAGCTTGTGATTTCTTAATGTCCCTGGGACTTAGGCGGTACTGGTTAATAATTTTTGTGTTTATTAACAGAAGGTAAAAGGGCTTCTACAGCACCGATTTGTCAAAATATTCAAAATATAAACTTAAGAGTGTTGAATTAATATTGTATATTATACAAAATTTAATAAACAGAATATTTTAATTGAATAAGTATACATGGTTTGATAAAATAAAAACAGGTGTTACTTCACTTTGACGTGAATGGCGGTCACTTCCTACGTGGGAGTTATAGCCCCGATTACATAGATCATCTCTTGAAAAAGAGAAATTCGACGGAAAGGGGACTTGAATTATGCTAACGATTGAAAGCTTAATTGCTGTACTATCATTGTGTATCGCATGTTATAGTCTTGGCTACAATCGCGGAAAGCATGATGCCAAGACAGAAAAATGATCGCCCTAAACCTGTCAATTTAAGCGATCATTTTTTGATTCATTAAATATCAGGTGACCGTCATATCGGTAGCACCTTTTTCTATTATTATACTAACATTTGTATACTTTTATGTCAACGGTGATGGTTGAAAATATAAGTGAGTGTTAGTATATATAGATTCTCTCCAGCATAGCTGGGGGATTAGCATTTTCATTTATTCCAATCATAAAAATCCTTTCGACTTTACAAATGTCGCAGATTCACACGATATTCTTTTAAAGACGCTTCATCGGCATTGGAAATCTGGTATTCCAAATGCTTAATCAATTTTTTCTTGTCGGCTGGCAGATTGCCCCGAACCTGTATTAGATTGGACGCACCATCAGTCACAATTCTTGTGTTTATTGTAAGATTTTCAACAAGCGTCTTTAATTCAATAAGTTTTTCTATTTCACTTTCTTCTTTCCAGTTTCCCTTTTGAATCTCTTGATACAATTCAGATGTCTTATAAATTGTCAACATAGAAGATTCAATGATTTTAGGATTTAACTGGTTGAAAAGCATTGCTGTCTTTTTCGCACCGATTTCTCCACGACCGGCTCCATAAATTCCTGTTAAATAAAAGAAATTATAGCTGATTCCTGCTTCATCCAATTTTCTACATTGTTCTAATACATCTTTCGACTGAAAGCCCTTATTCATAAAGATAAGAGATTCATCATCGCCTGTTTCCACACCAATCGTAATACCATCATACCCTAAAGCTCTTAATTCTTTTAATTCTTCAAGACTTTTTGGCATTATATCGGTAATTCTTGCAAAACAGCCGATTGTTTTATAAAAAGGGCAATATTCCCTGACCATTTTTGCTAATGTTTTTAATTTTTCTGTACTTAATACAAATGGATTTGCACCAGTAAAAAATATACGAGATATTTTCTGATAATATTTACTTGCTTCTGCCAAGTCAGCTTTAACTTCTGAAAATGGAGATAATTTGAATTTAAACGGCAAATCCTCATAAAGTGTACAAAATTTACATGAATGGTGTGTGCAACCTGCTGTTACTTGGATCAACAATGAGTATGCTTCGTATGGTGGGCGCCATATTGTTCCTGTATAATGCATAATGATTTCCTCCTAGTTTTTAACCAACAATACCTCTGATTTCATCTAAGGTTTCAATGTTGTTTTCTTTCATATATTCTGTTAATTTTGATATGATTTCTGGCATAACAAAAGGATTGTTAAAATTTGCTGTTCCTATTGCGATACCAGTTGCTCCAGCCATGATAAATTCCAAAACATCATTTATTGTTGCAATTCCACCCATACCAATTACTGGAATTTTAACTGCATGACAGACTTGATAAACCATTCTTAATGCAATCGGTTTTATTGCCGAACCAGATAAACCACCTGTTTTATTTGCAACACAGAATTTCCTTTTCTGTACATCTATTCTCATACCTGTAATTGTGTTGATTAGAGAAATAGAATCTGCTCCACCTGCTTCAACCGCTTTTGCTATTTCTGTTATATCAGTTACATTAGGTGTTAATTTCATAGAAATAGGCTTTGGGGTTATCTTTTTTATTTCACTGGTAATGTATTCCACCATCTTTGACTCTTGTCCAAATGCAATGCCACCATGTTCAACATTCGGACATGAAATATTGATTTCCAGCATATCGACAACAGTTTCAGATAGTCTTTCTACAACTTGTAAGTAATCAGACACCGAATTGCCACACACATTAACAATTATTTTAGTATCAAATTTTTGAAGAAAGGGAATATCACGTTCTATGAATACGTCAATTCCAGGATTTTGTAATCCAACAGCATTTATCATTCCACTGCTTGTTTCCATGATTCTGGGGACCGGATTTCCTTCCCATGGAGTTAATGAAACGCCTTTAGTAACTACTGCACCTAGTTGGTTCAAATCCACAAATTCACTATATTCTTGTCCAGAGCCAAATGTTCCAGACGCAGGCATTATCGGATTTTTAAATGTAATTCCTGCAATATTGATTGATGTGTTAATTGTTGTCACCGCCTTTCTTATTTCAAATTATAGCAAGTATGTAAAAATTAAAAAGTACTGTCTTTTTTCGTTTATAGTGCTAAAAATAATACTAAGTACAAAAAATAATAGTACCTTGTTATAATGATTTTAAAAATATATAATGCCATTAAAGGAGGAATTGTATGAGCAATATGAAATCGCCACTCCCTCAATGTGCATCCATGGTTCGTATTCAAAATATTTTAAGTGGAAAGTGGAAAATAACTATTTTATGGTATATTTCAGAATATGAAATACAAAGATTTGGAGAACTCCGCCGAAGATTAGGCGATATTACACAATCTACTCTGACAAAGCAGCTTCGGGAATTGGAACAAGATGGATTTATTTCACGATATGTGTATCAAGAAGTTCCACCGAAAGTAGAATATTCTTTAACTGATTTAGGAAAAAGCTTTGTACCGATTCTTCAAGATATGAAAAAATGGAGTGACTTGCATTTAATGTAACAATAAAAAAAGGATAACGATATACATGTTTTATGTACAGTCGTTATCCTTTTCGATTCGTAATCTGTTATGTGAATAATCTAACATACAACTAATTTTTCGTCAAAATCTCTTTGTATTTACTCTTTCCACAGAACATCATCACTTGTTACAATTTTTATTCCCTTGTTGGTAAAATTATATAATTGATCTTTATTATTGATCGTCCAAATGTTGATCTTTATGTTATTTGTTTCAAATAGCTGGATCATATCATCCGACAAGATATTTTTATCAATACTTACATTAATATGATATTTCTTCATCCAAGAGAGATCGTTCTGAGTAAAATCATGCCTAACATATTCTAATGGCATTTTATGTGCGTATTTTCTCATATAAGTAAGCTGTTGTTTGTATTTGCACGTGACGACTGCTTGATCTTGCATTTTTGCTTTTTTTAAACTTTGATACAATCGCTTGATCGTATCTTTTTTCATCTTTTGTTTGATCTCGATCACTGGCTTCATATGATATCTTTTACAAATACTTAAATATTCCTCAAGAGATGGTATCCTTAATTGTTTTTTTGTATATGATTCAATATTGTTTCCTGTTTTGATATGATATTTGCTTCGAATCTTTTTATATGTTAATTTCTTTTGATATACATTTTTTCCAGATAATCCACACATACGATTTAATGTCTGATCATGCATGATCACAAATCTACGTTTACCCTTCTTATCTTTGGCAGTTTCATGGATATCACACTCCACCGCTTGAAAACCCTCCCTGCCTGCGGCTTCAAATGCAGGAATTGAATTCTCTGGTGCATATTTCGTATATCCTCTGTGAGCAACATAACATATGTTATTTTCATTTGCTGAAACATTCGTATGTAGTTGCATGATTATGCATATCATCATACAAAATGCTGTAATATACTTTATTTTTTTCATATAATCGTTCTCCCTGTTAAATATCCACAACCAATTTGACTGTGGATATCTCTGTTGTCTTATCATTAGTAGAAAACTAGTTGTTATTTTTTGCCTGACGTTTACAATACATGACTTCGTAAAATCCCTGTGAACCTTAAGAAAAACAGACCCAACATCATACCCCGAATACCTCCGGCATATGATCCATGTTGAATCTGTTTCTTCTTTGTCTACATACATAAAAGACTAGATACATCTTTCAAATTATTCAATAGAAAGAATCTCCATATTCGCCTGTCCTTCCACAGCTCCATATGTAAATGTGATCTTAGTTCCTTCGTCCATATCATTTAATTTATTCACAAGGTCTTCATCATTCACCATAAATGTCTGGTAACTTCCGTCAGACATCTCAATCTCTACAGAACTTGTGTCTGCAAATCCATTATAAGTACCTGTTGCACTCTTTGGTTTTGCCTGTTCATCTTTCTTTGTTGCTGTTGTTGTCTTTGTCTGTTCTTTTGTGCTTTCTTCTGATGTTGCTGTTGCAACTGGTTTTTCTTCTTCTGTCGTGTCTTTTTCTGTGTTTTCTTCTGTTGTAGGTTCTGCTGTTGTCGTCTCGCTGTTTGTTGATTCAGGGCTGCTTGGGCTCTTCTTTCCGCAAGCTGCAAATGTAAATGCGCTTAGCACGATGATTGTTGAAATTAATAAAAATCTTTTTCTCATAGTTCATGTACTCCTTTCTGAGATAAGTTCAGTATATCCTATTTATACTTTCATGGCAAGTTTCTATCATATTCCTAGTCTTATTTTCATATCATTAGAGGTAGAACATAAAGGAGGATCTATGTTGAACGAAAAATATCAGGCACTGCTGGATCAATATGATATTTCTGTCTCTCATACCCGACGGGGCCGAGGCTGTGTTTTGTGTTTTGGGGAAAATGATGTCTATGCTTTATCCCAGACTTCTCTATCAGAAGAACGTCTTTGTGCTGTTTCTGAATGGACTTTGGCGATGCATGACCATCATTTTTATAAGACCGACCAGTACATTTTAAACAAAGACGGATATTTTCTTACTTTTGACCGGTATTACGAAACATTTGCGCTTAGAAAAACTTATTTGGGTACGGAATGCGATATTCATGCTTTAAAAGATATCAGATCTTCTGCGGAAAATCTCGCAAGCTTTCATAATCATTGTCTTGCTATTTCTTTTTCATCTGAAAATCTCAGAAAATATACATCCATTTCCACATATTATGAGCAAAAATATTTGGAATTAAAAAGTATTGCACGTTACATACGTAAACGCAAAAAGAAAGGGGTTTTTGAATATTTATTTTTGGAACAGACGAAAGCCTTCTGGAAACAGATGGAGCGTTCCATCCAAATCTTAAATAAAACCACACCTTCCCGCCATGGATGGTGTCATGGGGCTTATAACCACCATAATATCATCATGACATCCTCTGCCCCTGCTACGATCCATTTTGAACATTTTTACCATGGATATCCGATTCTGGATGTTTATTATTTCCTAAAGAAGGCACTTGAGAAAAATAATTATAATTTTGCCTTTTGTGAAACCTTTTTATCTAACTATGACCGCTTTATGCCTTTGTCAAAAGATGATCTTTTATGCCTGTATGGATTGTTTTTATTTCCAGAAAAATTCTGGAAGATCTCGAATCAGTATATGGCACACAAAAAACATTGGATTTCTCCACGATATATCGAGAAATTAGAGGAGTTTATCCACAATAAAGAGGCTCGCTCGATTTTTCTCGAAAAATATGTACAAATTTATAATGTTTTTTCATGAGTTTTAAGGTATAATTAAACAAAAGGTATTTTTATAACTTAAAGGAGGAGTAATTTATGAACTACAAAGAAACTTATCAGGAATGGCTTTCTAATCCTTATTTTGATGAAGATACAAAAAAAGAATTAACAGCTATCGAAAACGACGAAAATGAAATCAAAGAACGTTTTTACGCAGATCTTGCATTTGGTACTGCTGGACTTCGTGGAATCATCGGTGCTGGCATCAACCGTATGAATATTTATGTTGTAAGAAAGGCTACTCAGGGATTAGCTGATTATATCTTAGAACAGGGAACAGATAAGAAACGTGTTGCTATCGCATTTGATTCAAGACATATGTCTCCTGAATTCGCTGACGAAGCAGCCCGCACTCTTGCTGCTAACGGAATCAAAGCATTTATCTTTGAATCCTTACGTCCAACACCAGAATTATCATTTGCCGTAAGACATTTAGACTGTATCGCTGGTATCAACGTGACAGCCAGCCATAATCCACCTCAGTACAATGGATATAAAGTATACTGGGAAGATGGTGCTCAGTTTACAGATCCTCATGCTTCAGGTGTTACAGCGAAAGTTAATGCGATCACTGACATTTCAACTTGCAAGACAATGTCTAAAGAAGATGCCGTAACTGCAGGTTTATATGAAGTGATCGGTAAAGAAGTTGATGACGCTTATATCGCAGAAGTTGAAAAACAGGTGATCAACCAGGCTTCCATCGATGAGATGGCTTCCAAATTAAAGATCGTTTATACTCCTCTCCATGGAACAGGTAATCTTCCAGTACGTCGCGTACTTGACGATCTTGGATTTAAGAATGTATATGTTGTTCCAGAACAGGAACTTCCAGATGGTGACTTCCCAACAGTCAGCTATCCAAACCCAGAAGCAAAAGAAGCATTTGCATTAGGTCTTGCTCTTGCCAAAGAAAAAGATGCTGATCTTGTTCTTGCTACTGACCCTGATGCTGACCGTTTAGGTGTATATGTAAAAGATGCTAAGAGCGGAGAATATATTCCTTTAACAGGTAATATGTCTGGTTCTTTATTATGCGAATATGTATTAAGCCAGAAGAAAGAAAAAGCTGGATCTCTTCCAGCAGATGGTGCTGTTGTTAAATCTATCGTTACAACAAACCTTGTCGATGAGATCGCGAAGGCTTACAATGTGAAGCTGATCGAAGTGTTAACTGGATTCAAATGGATCGGTAAAGAAATCCTTGGATTTGAACAGTCTGGAAAAGGTACATATCTGTTCGGATTAGAAGAAAGCTATGGATGTCTGATCGGTACATATGCAAGAGATAAAGATGCTGTTTCTGCTACGGTTGCTCTTTGTGAAGCTGCTGCTTACTATGCAACAAAAGGTAAGACATTATGGGATGTTATGATCGACATGTATGAGAAATACGGATACTGTGTAGACAGCATCACAGCAATGGACTTCCCAGGATTAGAAGGTATGGATAAGATGAAAGCTATGCTTGCTAATTTACGTGAGAATCCATTAAAAGATATCGCTGGTTATAAAGTTCTTAAGATCCGTGATTACAGCAAAGATACTGTTCTTGATGTAGAAAATGGTAACGTAGAACCTACAGGACTTCCTGCTTCTGACGTTCTTTACTATGAACTTGAAGGTGGAGCTTGGGTTTGCGTTCGTCCTTCTGGTACAGAACCTAAGATTAAATTCTACTATGGTGTGAAAGCTTCTAGTATGGATGAAGCTCAGGTTGAAAGCGCTAAATTTGCTGAGTGGGCTAAGGCTCAGGCATAGGATATTTAGCCCACTGTAGGCTTTGAGTATATGATAAAAAATAAATAAACGACAGGAAACGTGGCAAAATTCCAATGCTGCTTTTCCTGTCGTTTATTTATTTTTTATCATATACCAGAAGTCTATAGTGTGAACAATTATAACAATTGAAAAATCTAAGTAGTTGTATCTATGACAGCCTACCTACAATTTCTCTGTAATATCTTTCAATGATTCCAAAATAATATCTGGTTTTACATCACTTGTTTCCACATCTTCCAGAGTACTTTCCCCACTTAATACCAGAATTGATGTAACATCGCTTCCATCTGCGACTGCTATGTCTGTATAGAGTCTATCTCCAACGATTGCTATCTCTTCTGGTTTGTAACCGGTTTCTTTGATGATGTAATCTAGTGTGTGTTTAGATGGTTTTCCAAAGAATTCCGGGAATCTTCCTGTAGAAGCTTCTACTAATTTGGCCATGGAACCGCAGTCTGGAATAAATGTACCACCTTCCATTGGGCAATTCCAATCTGGGTTGATTCCGTAGTATGTACAGCCATTTCTTATGTAGTGGCATGCTTTGGATATTTTTTCGTAAGTTAGTGTTGTGTCAAATCCTAAGATCACAATATCTGGATTTTCATCTACCAACGGCATATCAAATGTCTTAAATTCATTGATCAGAGATGGAGTTCCTACAACATAAATAGTTTCCCCTGGGTGCTTTTCTTTCAGATACTTGATCATAACATGACTTGAGATCATCATCTGTTTTGGCTCAATGTGAATGTCCATGTTACCAAGTTTATCAATATATGCCTGCTGACTCTTTGATGAGTTATTTGTAAAGAAATAATATTCTCTTCCTGTTTCTTCTACTTTATTTAAGAAATCTTTTGTAAAATCGAATAATTCATTTCCTAAATAGATTGTTCCGTCCATATCTAAAATAAAACATTTAATTTCCTTTATTTTATCAACCGTCATTCTTTATCTCCTTATATTTTCAGGTATAGAAAAAGGCTTTTGCTGTAGTGAACAAAAACCTTTTTTCTAAAGCATTATTACATTTATAGTAAAGTAGAATAATTCTACCTATACCCCTTGCCCATAATATGCATTTTCTCCATGTTTTCTGAAAAAGTGCTTGTCCTGCAGATATTGTGGTGCTTGTGAAACCTCTGGTTTCAAATGTTCTGTACGATATGCCATTTTGGCTACTTCTTCAAGAACTACCGCGTTATGTACAGCTTCTGCTGCATCTTTTCCCCATGTAAATGGTCCATGATTCGTGCATAAAACTCCTGGTACATAGATTGGATTTTTCTCTTTAAAGGTTTCAATGATCACCAATCCTGTATTCTTTTCATAATCACCTTCAACTTCTTCGGCTGTCAGTGATCTTGCACATGGAATCTCTCCATAGAAATAATCAGCATGTGTTGTTCCATATGCAGGAATACTTCTTCCTGCCTGTGCCCATGAAGTTGCCCATGGAGAATGTGTATGAACGATTCCACCAAGGTCTTCATATGCTTTGTATAACTCAAGATGTGTTGGGGTATCAGAAGATGGATTCAATTCTCCCTCGACTTTCTCTCCAGCCAGATTCATAACAACCATATCTGATGGTTTTAATGTCTCATATGGAACTCCACTTGGTTTGATCACAAATAAACCTTTTTCTCTGTCAATTCCGCTGACATTCCCCCATGTATATGTGATTAAACCTTTGGCTGGTAATTCCATATTTGCTTCATAAACCTTCTGTTTTAATTCTTCTAGCATGAAATGACCTCCTCATAGAAATCATAAAATTTTAATAAACGCATAAATGTGATCCTTGCACGTACATATGGTGATAATCTTGCTGTCTCAGCCTGATAACTTTCATCAAATCCTAAATCTTCTAATGATTTTACTCCCTCTACTTTATTGATCATCGCAATCAATTCTTCATCTGTTGGAATTTCATTAATGATTGCTGCAATTTCTTCTTTATGTTCGATCAATTTCTTAGAATCAACCTGTTCTAACAGATTTGGAGTATTTTCTTCCATGATGATATCAAACATTCCTGGTTTATTGAATTTCTCACGAATCAGATCTTCCTCGATTGGCATTTTATCCTTTACTTTGAATTCACCTGCAAGCATCTTTTCAGCTGCTTTGTGGTAAATCTTAGAAGATAATACCAGACCAACTCCTACTTTCTCTCCATGATAGAAATCAATATAATCATTTAATACTTCCATCTCCCATAAATGAGACATATGATGCTCTGCACCAGATGCTGGTCTTGAGTTTCCTGTCATCTGCATAGCTAGTCCTGATAATAATAATCCGTACATCAGATCTTCATATGCTTTTGTATCACCTGTTTTCAGTCCATCCAAACTTGAGATCAAACTGTCTAATGCCTGATATTCCATATCACAGATTTCTTTACAAATGTATTCTCCTGTCAACAAATGTGTGATCTTCCAATCTGCTAATGCAGTATATTTTCCAAGAAGATCTGATACCCCAGATGCTGTCAGGCGTAGTGGTGCTTTTTTGAAAATATCAGTATCTGCAATTACTACAACTGGAGATACCGCTGTAAAACTTTTCTTAAATCCATGCCATGTCATTGCTGCTACTGTAGATACAAATCCATCGACACTGGCTGCTGTTGGTACTGAGAAGAATGGTATCTTCATCTCATATGCATGGAATCTTGTAATATCATGAACTGTTCCAGATCCCACAGCGATCATCATATCTACATCACCAATCTCATCTAATCCTTTTTTAGCTGCTTCTACACCATGTTCATTAGCATGAAGATTATCAGGATCTAATACGATCTTTTTTAGTCCTGGAACCAGTGCTTCTACTTGTTTACCAGCTGCTTCATAAGTATTCTCATCACAGATCATAACCAATGATTTTTTATCAGCATACGCTGGTCTTTTTAAGATTTCTGGCAACTGATTGATTGCACCGCTGTCGATGATGATATCATCGACAACGATCTCGTGTTTTCTTCCGCAACTACATGGTTTTAAAAACTGATTTACATCTATTTTCATAATCTATTACGCTCCTTCTGCCTCATTTGCTGCATCGTTTTTGTCTGCCTGACGATCAAGATATGCTACGATCTGTGCATTCTTTGTCTTAAAGATGAAGAATGCTACTGCGTATACTGCAACTGCGATTCCAATAAATAATGGGTTTCCTGATAAGAATGCAAGGAATACGAAACCAAGCATTGGTTTACCAAGGATGTTGAAACTTGTGATCATTGCTGCTCCGGCTGGAATTGCGAATCCTGCACCTCTGGCAACGTCTGTGAATAATGGTGCTGTGTATGTACACATTAATAATCCTAAGCTGAACCAGATAACACCGGCTACTAAGATCTTAGACATATTTCCTTTGTATACTGCTACAAGTCCCTGTACCATGTATGGGATAGCTAAAAGGTCAACAACTGGAAGTACCTGGTTACCAGGAAGTACTGTTGCGATAACTACCATGATTGGGATTAATAATAATCCACTTGTTAATGTTGCTGGTTCACCATATCCTACAGCATCGTTTACTGCGATGTACCATTCTCTGTCTCCAGAATTCTTCATGAATACTCTGGCTGCTTCTGTGATAGGTGCGAATGCCTGAGCAAACATACTAGCGATTTTAGGGAAGATAGCCATGATTGCTGCTGTAGCGATGGCTGCTGTAAATACGCTTCCCCATCCTGCCATAGATGTTAATTTTCCTACGTTTCCAAGGATACCGATGATTCCACCAAGGATGAATCCTAATGTCATTGGTTCACCGATGAATCCTAATTTCTTTTCGATTGATTTAGGGTTTAATTTAACTTTGTTTAATCCGAGTAAGTTTAAAATTGGGTCGATTGCGATAGCAAAGATTGCTGGCTCTACGTTATGCATAGCGATGATTGTACAGTTTGGATAGTTATAGTATTTAGACCAACGTTTTGCTACAAGTTCTGAAATTAATAAGCTGTATAAGTTTAATAAAACCATACATGCGATACCTAATGCAAAGTTGTGAGTCTTGAAGATTACCATAGCACCCCATACAATGTATGAGTAGTTGTTCCATAAGTCAGATGGCTGGAAAATGTTTGTCCATTTTACAAGGAATAAGATTGTCTGCAATGCGATACCAAGTCCTAAGTAGATCATACCAGCACTTGTTGCAAATGCTACGACAGATGTTGCCTGCCAACCTACGTCAAATGTGTTTAATTCAACACCTGTTACATTTGACATTACTTTTGACATATTTTGTACCAATGGTGTGATGATTGGTGTATATGCCCCGATGATCAGTGAAAAACCTTCCAGAGATACACCTGCATACAAAGCAGATAAGAATGCTTTTGCTGGTTTTACTCTAAAGATCAATGCAATGATAAAGATGATAAATGGAACGACGATTGCTGATCCAAAGTTATCAATGATCGCTTTCAAAAATTCTAATACTACCATAAGTTCCTCCCTTTGTTCCGAAGAACACACTCATATAATTCTCTTTTCTCTTTTAATACACTCTAAAACACTTTTATTTTCCTACGGATTTTAATGCCGCTACGACATCTTCAAAGAACTGGTCTTCTCCCATTCCTGTAATGCATGCGAAAGCATTGACTGTTGGAATTGTGTAGTCTCCATCTGGAAGTGGGCTTGTATGTGTTAAGATATCAAATCTTCCGGAAGTTGCTAAGTTTAAAGCTTCTGTTGGACGAGCTTCTGTTGTAGAAACGCTGTATCCTCTTTCCCCAAGCTTTTCTTTCAGCTTTGCAGCTACCATAGATGATGTTACTGTTCCTGATCCACATACTGATAAAATATTTACTGCTGCCATAATAAATCTCCTTTCTTTTCAAGATGTTATCCTGAAATATAGCATGAATTATTTATATAAAATTTATAAATTGCTTTCTTTTTCTTTGATGATCTCGATGATCTCTTTTTTATCTCCAGTTTTCATGATCTTAGCTAAAACATCCTGATCCTGAAGTACTGCAAGAATTCTCTGTAAAAAGACTAAATGTTCTTTTGGATCTTCCACTGCAAGCATAAATACTAATTTTACTTCCACTGGTTCATCGGTTGTTCCCATCTGGTAGAAATGTACCGGTTCTTTTAAGACTCCGATCGCCACCCCACCTTTGATCACATGTTGTTTATCGGTATGAGGAATTGCGATTCCGATACTTCCCATATTAACTCCTGTTGGAAAATCTTTTTCTCTGTCTTTTAAAGCATCGACATAAGTATCTCTGCAATACCCTTCAGCTATAAATAAACCTCCAAGTTTTTCAAATACTTCATCTGAACTTTTTGCCTCCAGATCAGGCACTATCAAGTTTTCATTCAGGTCTTCCCAAATCATTGTATCTACCTCGTTTCATACTCAAATTGTTCTATAATCTTGTAAATTTCTTCTCCCGTCTTACACTCTTTGATCTTCTCACGAAAAGACTGGTTATAAAAAAGATTTACTAGTTGAAACATCGCTTTTAAGTGAGTTTCTTTGTTGATTGCACTCAGACAACATACCCATTCAATCGGATCCATTTCCTCCTTTCCAAAAGGAACTGGAGTCTTTAGCCTGATCAGACTCATTCCAACTTTGCTGGCTCCTGCATTTAATGCTTCATGTGGAAGTGCAAATCCTGGAGCAACAACAATATATGGACCATTTTCCATGACATTTTGGATCATAGCATCAACATAATGTTCATTGATGGCTCCTTTCTTTATAAGATACTGTGCAGAAGCTTTGATTGCTTCTTTCCAGTCACTGCATTCAACCCCGATTTGAATTGCCTGTGCTGGTAGAAGATCGCTTAACATAGTTTCTTCTTTTTTCTGAAAAAATGCATCAATGACTGTTTTTATCTTAGTTAATGAATCTTCATCATTCCTATCTTCTAAAATCTCTTTTATCTTTTCCAGAGATTTAAAAGAATCTGTTTTTTCCTCAGAAACAGTTTCTTTCACTGTTGTCTTCGGAGTGATCTTTGATAATTTCTCACCAACTCTAATACAATCCTCATCTGTCAATAATGGATCAACCTGTATGTATTCAATCCCTTTTCCTTCCAGTGAAATTGTTGAGATCACTGCATCAACATCTTCCATATTCATATTCTCAATATCATGTGCTGGAATAATGTCTATCACATCCAAGTGGAAAAATTTTTCCAATCTTGCAAGAAGTAACTGAGATGTACCGATTCCTCCGCTGCACACTAAAACTACGGAATATCTTACGGTTTCATTCTTATTTCGCTCAATCGCTGCACAAATATGAACTACAATATAAGCAATTTCTTCTTTTGATAACTTTCTTCCAACATATTCTTCCAATACATGAACATTCTTTTCTGTGGCTTTCTTTACTCCTGGATATCTCTGAAGTACTTCATCAACAACAGAATTAATTGCAAATCTATCACCAAGCGTTGAAAACGTTGACTCCAAATGGTTGATCAGATTTTCGTAAAAGATGTAATCTCCCTGAAGATTTATATGAATATCTTTTGATATATTCTGGATGAAATTTCTTGTGATAACCTGCATCTTAACGATTTCTTTGTTACTAGTCGTTTTCTTGATGTATTTCATCCGATTTAGGACATCTGCTACATAATATATTTCTGTATCTGGTATTTCTTTTACAATAAACTGCTGAATCTGATCGATCATTCCCTTCGCCATTTCCCATTTGCTGTTCTTTTTACCACCATATTCCACATAATGTGATTTTCTTAAGCGGTAAAGCGAAAGCTGAAAGTAATTTCTTAACTGGGCAAATGACCGATCTGTCAAAAACCTTCCATAAATATGTTCTGCTTCATTAATGATCTTCTCGATTATCGAAATATCTTCCAGATCTATCTTTAAGTTCTTTGAAAGACACTGTGTTAAATGCTGAAAAATTGGCTCAACCTTAAAAATACTATTTCCTGACTGAATCATATCGAGCAATAAGTTTCGCTTATCGATTTCTCTTCCTTCAAGCAATAACCCTTTATTGGAATGAGAAAGTACATATAAATGTCTCTCTCTGCAAAAGTTTTTGATATGTTCCAGATCCTGAATGATCGTTGATCTGCTTACAAACAGCTGATCTGCAATCTCTGATAATGTAATGTAATCATCAGAACCGATCATTAATACAACTGCAAAACTGACCCTTTCTTCTCTTGAAAGTTTAAAAGAATAAAACCCTTCTTCCGAAAGAGATTCTCTTGCCTTTGTGATATCTGGTTCTGTGTTGATCACACCTCTTTTTCCAAGATTTAATGGTTGTAAATGATTTTCTTTCAGATAATCATTGATCTGATCAATATCGTATCGGATGGTTCGGCTTGAAACTTTAAATGTATCTGCCAACTCTTGAATCGATATTGTCTGATTATATTCTGTTTTTGTAATTAGCTGAGATAATATTTCTCGAGATCTCTTATTCATATGTTCACCTCATCTGTAACTAAAGTATAGCATCGTACTTTTTCAAAAAACAGTTTCAAGTATTTCAAAAAAAATGCAAAAAAATAGTCTGCTGACAATTTCTTTCACAATTTTTTGAAAATAATTGTTAAAGCAGCTATTTTTTATACTTTGTAATTGTATTTTTTATTCTAAACTATGTTTTAACATATCGAGAACCATCTCTGGTGCCTTCACATATGATTCTACGGTTGCTCCTCCCTGATGATTTGTCACTGTAATATTGTCTAATTTCAACAATGGTTCATCTTTTGAAACAGGTTCTGTCGGAAATACATCGATTGCTGCTCCCATGATCTTATGCTCTGAAAGTGCATGATAAAGTTCTTTCATATCAACTGCGACTGCTCTTGCTGTATTGATCAAATAAGCAGTTTCTTTCATCTGATTAAATTCCTCTTTTCCGATAATTGGTGGATCACCAGCCTTAATCCTTGCATGAATCGTGATCACATCTGATCGTTTGATCAGTTCTTCTTTTGTAACTGGTTTGCATCCTTCTTCTCGAATCTTATCTTCATCTGCAAATGGATCATGAACAAGGATAGTTGGATGAAAACCTTTCAGACGTTCAATGACGAGACGACCAATCGTTCCAAATCCAATGATTCCGATCGTCTGGCTTCTTAGTTCTGTCAGTGTCTCAGAATTTTGATATTTTTCTCTCCACTCACCATTCTTTAATGCTGTACAAGATCTTGTGATATTTCTTAATTCATTTAAAATCATTCCAATCGTATATTCTGCAACTGCATATGCATTATGAGCTGGGCAATTAATAACTTTCACACCCTTTTCTTTTGCCGCTTTCATGTCAATATTTTCTACACCACCACGACAGGATAAAATATACTTTAGATTTTCTGCTTCTTTGATCACTTCCTTACTAACCGGACACTGATGTACAAAAATAACATCCGCCTTTTTCATAAGCTCTGTAATCTCATCTTCTACCTCAAATGCACATGCTCCCTGTGTTTCTATCTTTCGGATAACTTCCCTGAAATCATCTTTACTACTGTTTTCTTTCCAGGATTTACATATAAACTCATCAATGATCGAACTTTTTTCTAATTCCCTCCTAAAATATATGGACGGAATCATCATATCTCCTACTGCAACACATTTCATAATAAAACATCCTTTCTAACACTTATATTTGTTTCATATTAACATTTTTATGTTCGTTTTGTCTATATAAATGTTCGTTTAGAACTTTTTATTATTCTCTTATTTCTTGAATTTTCCTTTTCTGTAAAGTATAATAAAAGATAATTATATAGTATATAAAAGGAGCTATTTCGTTGAAAAAAGATATACGTCAACAAAAAATATTAGATTATTTATCTCATTTTGAACGGATTTCAATTTCTGAAATCTGTGAAATATTTGACATCGTGCCAATGACTGCACGAAGAGATTTAAAGGAACTTGAGAATGACCATAAATTGATCCGTACACATGGAGGTGCAACACTTCCTTCTCTTTCGATTCACGATACCACTCTTCCTTTTCATCAGCGTATGACGCAGAATATTGAATTGAAAGAATCTATTGCAAGAGCTGCTCTTCCTTACATTCAGAATCGACATCATATTTTCCTTGCCTCTGGAACAACAGTCCATATGTTTGCTACAATGCTCAAAGATTCTGGCACCTTAAATATCGTTACAGATGCAGTCAATATTTCTTACGAATTAAGTTCATATCCTAATATTCATCTAATTTCTCTGGGTGGAGAAATACGTCATAATTCACTTACTACAACTGGTCAGATTGCCGAATCGAATCTGAATTCATTCCAGCTTGACTGTGCTTTTATTGGAGTTAATGCTGTTGATGAAGAAGGAAATATCTTTTTAGGAAGTATGGCTGAGGCATCAATTGTACGCCTGCTCTGTCACATGGTTCCTGAAATCTATTTTCTCGCAGATGAAACCAAACTTATGAAGAAAGATTTTATCTACATCTGTCAACTTGGAAAAGGTCGCAATCTTATTACGAATCCTTCAATCTCAGAAAAATGCATTCATACATATGAACAACTCGGTGCCTGTGTGATCACAGAAAGTCAAAAAGACCGGAGATAACTATTCCCGTTATCTCCGGTCTTTTCATTTCTTATAATTATTTACTCTTTGCAGCTGTTGTTGTGTTCTTCGCCGCTGTTGTTGTAGTTGTTGTTGCTGCTGTAGATGCTGTTGTAGCTTTATATTTAAACTTAACTTCTTTCCACAGATCCTGATCTACAGACTTCTTGTCATCCCACTTCTTGTCAGCATCTTTTGTCCACTTCTTGTAGACTTTCTCGTATGCTGCCTGCTGTTTTTCCTGAAGCAGTGTGGATTTGTTTGATGCAGCTGCTGTTGTGTCGTTTGGATTTAACATCTTGATGATCACGTATGCATCGTCTAATTCTACGACTCCGCTTACCTGGTTCTTCTTAAGTTTTGCTGCTGCTGTTTCGAATTTTGTTCCTAATGCAGCTTTTCCTTTTGTATAGGATTCTTCATTGTCAGAGTTTACGCTGAACTTCTTAGCTACAGAGCTGATACTCTGGCCTTTCTTGATCATCTTTAATGCGGATTTTGCTTTCTTTAGCTGATCTTTCTTCTCAGCGGCTGTCATGTCTTTTTCTTTTCCTGTCTTGCTGTCTGTTGTCTTTGTTGTGAAGACAAGTTTGTAGACTTTGACAGTTTTGGCTTCGTCATCTGTTACTGTGACGTTTGCTTTCTTGATGATCTCCTGCATAACTTTACTTGCGATCGTGCTTTCTTCGTACAGTTTCTGGATCATATCTTTATCTGCTTCTGTCTTCTTCATGACTTTCTTACCTGTTGAGTCTTTTGCGAAGGCAGTTACGCTTTCTTTGATCTGTTTCTTCTCAGATTTTGTTAACTTCACGTTGTAGTCGTCTGCGTGTGCTGCTAAAACTTTGATCTGTTTTAACTGGTTGATAACGCTGTCTTTGACAGACTGCTGCATTGTGATCTTCTTTCCTTTGCTGTCTGTTCCAACCTGCATAGACCACATGCTGTCTCCGAAGTATGCTCCGTACTGAGCTTCTGCCTGATACTGCATGATTCTTGCATATACATGAGCTTCCTGGAATGTTACTTCTTGTCCTGCATATTCAAATAATGTCTTCTCATTCTTGCTTTTACATCCTGTAAATAAAGAAAGAGTTAACGCAAGAACTGCAGTTAAACATAGCAACTTCTTTGCTAATTTCTTCATTTCATTTTCTCCTTCATATTATGATTATATTAGGCTAATGTCTGGCGATATTATAGCACAAACTTATCGGATTATCAATGAATTGAGCGAGTTCACACAATGTTCAATCTTTTCTAACTGCTTCACTTTCTTTGTCTTTGACAGATCCAGTACAAATGTCGGATTCTTGCCTGCCTGGAAGGATAATTCACGTTTGTATTCTTCTAATATCGCTGGGATTTTTTCTACATCCACGGCTGCATCTGGTTTCATTTCAAATGAGACTTTTTCTCCTTTTTGTTTCACATCTGTCATATAAGCGTGATGAGCTAATGATTTCAAATATGCAACATATAACAGATTGTAGACTGCTTTCGGCATTTCCCCAAAACGGTCGATCAACTCATCTGTCATATCTTCCATTTCATCTTTGGATTCAATGGATGAAATACGTTTGTATAATTCCAGTTTTTGATATTCATTATATACATACGTTGATGGAATAAATGCGTTGATATCAAGATCGAGTGTTGTATCAAATTCATCTTCTTCTTTTAATTCGCCTTTTAATCTCAAGACTGCTTCATTCAGCATCTTGCAATACAGATCGTATCCAACTGCTTCCATATGACCGGATTGCGCCTGTCCCAAAAGATTTCCTGCTCCGCGGATCTCCAGATCTCGCATTGCAATCTTATAACCGGATCCCAGATCTGTAAATTCACGGATCGCCTGTAATCGTTTTTCTGCGGTTTCTTTTAACAGTGTGTTCTTTTTGTACATCAAAAATGCAAATGCATTTCGATTCGATCTTCCGACACGTCCTCTTAACTGATACAACTGGGACAACCCAAGCTGGTTGGCATCGTGAATGATCATTGTATTTACATTCGGAATATCTAGTCCTGTCTCGATGATCGTTGTAGATACCAATACATCGATCTCATGGTTCATAAATCCCATCATGATCTCTTCCAGTTCGCGTTCTTTCATCTGTCCATGTGCAAATGCAACTTTCGCATCTGGAAGCAATCTCTGTAATTCGGCTGTCACTTCTGCGATATTATTAACGCGGTTATACACATAATATACCTGCCCGCCACGTGTCATTTCGCGGTAGACCGCTTCCTTGACCAGTTCTTCATTATATTCCATAACATATGTCTGGATCGCTCTTCGGTCATGCGGTGGTTCTTCTAATACACTCATGTCACGGATTCCGATCAGACTCATATGCAGGGTTCTTGGAATTGGTGTAGCAGATAATGATAAGACATCAACATCTTTTTTCATTGTCTTGATCTTTTCTTTATGTGTCACTCCAAAACGCTGTTCTTCATCAATTACGAGCAGTCCCAGATTCTTATACTGCATGTCTTTGGACAATAAACGATGTGTGCCGATCACGACATCTACCGTTCCATTTTTGAGTCCTTCGATCGTCTCTTTCTGCTCTTTTGCTGTGCAGAATCTGGACATCATGCGTACAGTGATCGGATAATCATGAAATCTCTGTGCAAATGTATTGTAATGCTGCTGTGCAAGGATTGTGGTTGGTACGAGATATGCCACCTGCTTTCCATTGTCTACTGCCTTAAATGCTGCACGGATCGCTACTTCTGTCTTTCCATACCCGACATCTCCACAGATCAGTCGGTCCATGATCTTCTTGCTTTCCATATCCCTTTTTGTATCATCGATCGCATTTAACTGATCCTGCGTTTCATCGTATGGAAATAATTCTTCAAACTCTTTCTGCCATACAGTGTCCTTGTCATAGACATATCCTTCTTTTGCCTGTCTTAGTGCATATAACTGCACGAGTTCTTCCGCAATATCTTTGACCTGACCTTTGACACGTGTTTTCGTCTTCTTCCATTCATTTCCACCTAATTTATGAAGTTTCGGCTTTCTTGCATTTGCGCTTGCGTATTTTGCGATCTGGTCTAAGGCTGATGCTAGAATAAATAAATTATCACCGCCCTGATATTCAATACTGATGTAGTCCTTTTCAACCCCATCTGTTGTAATCTTTTCGATACCGCGGTAAATGCCGACTCCATGTTTTTCATGAACGACGTAATCGCCGATATTGATATCTGCAAAACTTCGGATCTTTTCTCCTTGTTTTTTCTTCTCTTTCTTTCGGCGCTTTTTTTCTTCTCTTCCTTTGAAAATGTCTCCCTCTGAGATCAATACCCATTTGGCTGCCGGATATTCAATTCCTGTCAGAAGCTTTCCTGCTGTGACAACGATCTGCCCTGCTTCCACTCCGTATTTCAAGTCCTTATCATAGGTCACAACCAAGCCATTTTCTCTCAGATCACTGCTTAGACGTTTCGCTCTTGTAACAGATGGAGAAGCAACAACGATCCTGTAATCCTTACTCTGATATTTTGTAAGATCTTTGACTAACTGCTCAAAACTGTTGTTATAAGACTGAATAGATTTTGTATCCATAAATAAGGTTCTAGCAATTCTAAAATCATTGATCTCAGCAGATAAGATCGAATAACACAGCATCTTATGTTTCTCAATCTGATATAAAATACTCTCGTAATCTGTTACCGTATTTGCCTGTTTAGGCAGAAGGTACCCGCCTTCCAGACGACTTTTCATGCTCTCTGAGAATTCCAGATAAAAGGCATCTGCACGTTCTCTGATATGTTTTGGTTCATCCAGATAGATCATGATTTCTTCTGGAAAATAATCTAAGATGCATTCTGTATTTTCATAAAAATATGGGAGGTAACCTTCTACTCCGATCAACATATGAAGTTCCCTTAATTCCTCACGAACACGGTCCATTTCTTTTCTTAGACGGGCTTCCTGATCATATTTTTTTTCTTTCTTAAATCTCTGTGATAACTTCTCATAATCTTCTTCCATATTTCGAAGACCATGTTCAATTCTTGGCTGGTTTAAAATGATCTCTGATGCCGGATAAATGGTCAGAGTCTCGACTTCTTCGATGGATCTTTGACTTTCTTTATCAAAACTTCGGATCGAATCAATTTCATCTCCCCATAGTTCGATACGATATGGGCTTTCCTGTGTGTATGGGAAAATATCAATGATCCCTCCTCGCACAGCAAACTCGCCTGGAGCCTCAACAAATGGTGCTTTTTCGTAGCCTCTGGCAACAAATTCTTCTGCGATCGTTGCCTCTTCCAGTGCCTCACCCATTTTGAACGTCATCTTATGATTCTCGATATCACTTAATGGAACAACCTGATCCATCACCGCATCGATCGTCATCACAAAGGTTCCACATTTGTCATCCACGATCTTCTTGATCGCTAGCATACGATCTCTTGCGATTGCATTTCCATGAACATCGGCTGTATAAAACAATGGATCTTTTGCTGGAATATACTGAACCTTTTCTCCAAAGAAATGACTTGCCTCGACCCATTGTCTTGCTTTGTTCTCGTCTGGTACGATGATGATCTTAAATTGCTTTTTCTTATGATTTCCGATCAGACTGGTCAGATGCCATTTGGCTGTATCGGTGCATCCTGATACAAGAACCGGTCCACAGTAATCTTCGACGTCATCTTTTAATTGTCTGTATACCGGATCGTCTTTTAATATATGTTCTAACACTTTCTATCCCTACTTTTTCTTATTGTGGCGGTTCATCGCTTCTGTGATGTCGCCCATAACGATCAGCTGTACTGCATCGTACACTTCATCAAAACGTTCCGCAAAGATTGCCTGTTCTTCTTTTGTAAAATGTCCTAATACATAATCTGCCAGATCATATCCTTTTGGTTTCTCTCCAACACCGATCTTCACCCTTGGGAAATCCATACTTCCTAAATGACTGATGATACTTTTCAGTCCATTATGTCCCCCTGCACTTCCCTTTCTTCGGATACGCAGTCTTCCAACATCAAGGTCGATATCATCATGAATAATGATAAAATCTTCTGGCTCTAATTTATAGAAATCCATGATTGGACGAAGACTTTCCCCGCTTAAGTTCATAAATGTCTGTGGTTTCACAAGAAGGACTTTTTCTCCTCCCATATAACCAGTTCCGATCAATGCTTTGTGTTTCCCTGTATTTATACTTATGCCTTCTTTGTCTGCAATATAATCAAGGGCTTCAAATCCAATATTGTGTCTTGTGTTGTCATATTTCTTTCCCGGATTCCCCAGTCCGACGATTACTTTCATAAGATATCTCTCCTTTTTCCCTAGAATCTATAAAACTGACAAACACCCGGAAATCAATGGATTCCCGGGTTGTCTTTTTCTTTCTTTAGTTATAGTATATCCCAATTTACAATTCTCAGCAAGATTTTTTCTAGTTATAATGCCTGAAAGAATTCTCTTGTCTTATTTACCTTCTTCATCAATGTATCAAACTGTTCTGGTGTCAGTGACTGTGGTCCATCACATAATGCTTTGGCTGGATCATTGTGAACTTCTACCATTAATCCATCGGCCCCAGCCGCGATCGCTGCTAATGCCATTGGCTCTACCATATCTCTGATTCCTGTTGCATGAGATGGATCTACCATGACTGGAAGATGGGATTTCTTCTTGATCATAGGGATTGCAGAAAGATCTAATGTATTTCTCATAGCTGTCTCGTATGTTCGGATTCCTCTTTCACAAAGGATTACATTTTCATTTCCACCTGCCATAATATATTCTGCACTCATTAACCATTCTTCGATCGTTGCTGCAAGTCCTCGCTTTAATAAGATTGGTTTGTTGATCTTTCCTAATTCTTTTAATAATTCAAAGTTCTGCATATTTCTTGCTCCAACCTGAATCAGGTCCACATCTTCGAATAATGGAAGATGACTTGCATCCATGATCTCAGTAACAACTGGAAGTCCTGTTGCTTTCTTAGCTTCTAATAATAATTCTAATCCTTCTCCATGAAGTCCCTGGAAAGAGTATGGGGAAGTTCTTGGTTTGAAAGCTCCTCCTCTTAATAATCCTGCACCAGAATTCTTCACATCGTTTGCGACTTCTGTGATCTGTTCTTTTGTCTCAATAGAACATGGTCCTGCGATCACCTGGAAGTTTCCACCACCGATCTTTACTCCGTTTACATCAACAACTGTATCGTTTGGATGGAATTTTCTGTTGGCCTTCTTGTATGGCTCCTGAATACGCTGTACATTTTCAACGATGCTGTTTGCCATGATATGACGCATATCTACAACAGATGTATCTCCCACTAATCCAAGGATCCTTGTGTTAACACCTTCGGATTCGTGGATTCCCAGTCCCTGCTCTTCCATCTCTTTCTTTAATGCGTTGATCTTTGCTTCTTCTGCCTGTTTCTTTAAAATAATAATCATGATGTTCGTCCTTTCCTGGCAAGTCGTTTCTATCTTGCTTCTCTGGTGCGGCCTTTGTTTCTTTGAGTAAAAAGAAAAGGCATGCACTCTGTTGCAAGAATGCATGCCTTAAATGTTTTACTCTGTCGGTTTAAAGTGACATAAGTTTTGGCGATGATTCATTGCAACAAAAATAGTCAGGATAAAAATAATAACCCTGAAAGCTAAAGTAATAAAATGTGCAATTATTCATCTTACTTGTTGTCATCTTAGTTTCTCCTTGTTTTGATGTTTTTACGATACATGAATTTTTTTTCTGTGTCAATAGATTTATAGATGTTTTTTATAAAATCCATAGACTGTATTTATGGTTTATTTTATGAATTATAAAATTTATTTTTTGCGCACTGCAAGAAATGATGCGATCAATGCTGTGATCGGTACTGTTAATACAACACCAAGACTTCCAGATAGTCCTTGCATGATCTCAATTCCGATCACATAAGAGTTCGCTAACTGTCTGTAGCTTAGATCATAATCGTAGATGCAATGGACATACCAACGTCCATGACGGCTCCTAATGCTGAAATGATGATTCCGGCAAAAAGCAATTCCCCGATCTTTATCTTTGTATTTTGTCCGACATAGTTCAATGCTTCGATATCCGATACATTATATCCTGTGATTCCTGCTGCTTTTCCAAATGCCATCGCTGCCACTGCTGCGATCACGACTCCGATCGCTGTTCCAAGGATCGCTGACACTGTTTTGCTCGAATATCCACCAAGAAGCCCTAATGTTACGATCGGTGAAATTCCCCGATACATTATCGGGAACATAATACCGATAATACATGCAAACGCAAATCCATAGATTGCCATGGTACGGTCCTGACTATATACGGTAAATCCTGCATTTGTTCCACTTTTATTTACAATCACGATGATCCTTGCTCCTTCAGTACTTGTCTGTCCTGAAGATGCTCCGATCTGAGGATCTCCTACATATAAGAAAGAATAATTTTTAAATGATTTTGTAGAATATTTCTGTACATCCTGATATTTTCCGTTCTGGAATACCTGATAGTAGTAAGTTGTATTTTCTTTCAGTTCATTTACAGATGCTTTGTTAGAATAGTACTGAACACCTTCGATCGCTACTGCCTGTGTCTGTTTTCCTTCGACTTCTTTTGCATCAGACATATCTGCTTTTGTTGCAATCTTAACTTTTGGTGTTTCTTCTGTCTTGCTGTAGTATGCAAAATTAAGCTGTGATTCTGTCGCTCCTGGTGTTAGGGATACATTTTCATAGTTTGTACTGTATTTATCCCAGTTTGCTTTCCATGTGGACCAGCTTTCTGTTTTAGAAGCAGATGCATCATTCCAATGTTCTGTCGCTGCGCTGACTGTTGATGAAAGGATTGGAGATGCCATCATAACTCCGCCTGCTAACATCATGGCTGATACAGTTGCTTTTGCTGCATATTTTTTTGCATTTCTTGCTATGTTTCTGCGAATTGTTCTTATAATAAGATCCTCCTTTGATATAGTCAATCATTCTCTGTTGTGTTTAACTATAAACTTGGAAGATTAAGGGAAGGTACATGGGAATGATAAGTTTTTGTAAAATTTTTTAATTGTATGACGGGAATGTGTCGAGTATTCATAAAAAGATAAAGAAAGATAGCGGTACGAAAAACGAATTCCATTGACGGATTTTTTGCAAAACGCTGATCCGCCAACACTCCTGCACAACTCACTACGTTCAAACAGTGCCCGTGTTGGCTGCGATTTTGCAAAAAATCCTATGGAATTCTACCATTTCGTACCGCTATCTTTCTTTATCTTTTTATGAATACCTGAAGACATTCTTGTATAAAATTAATAAAATTCAAGCTGATGGGTGTATGTTAAACGTTATCGTTTTTCAATTTTTATAGAGGTGGACAGATATTATTAATGCTAATACAGTAAAACATACACACTGTGTAGTGGTTTGAATAGACTTCATGTGTATGTGACAGAAATAAAAGAAAAACAAATATTTAAAAGAATCAAGGTGGCAAACATGAGCACTTTTTGAGTGCGTTTTTTACAAATTCGCAGTGCCTGTGGTTGGATGTCTGACCATTGCTGCGGGCATTTTGGCTCGCAGCGAGGGAGTTTCCAAAGGAACAGGCACGAATCAGCGATTTGTAAAAAACGCTCTCAAAAATGCGGAGTTGCCACCTGATTCTTTTAAATATTTGTTTTTCTTTTATTTCTGTCACATACATGCAAGCCTACATACAAAAACGTCAAAGACATTATTCACGGAATGTGATTTCTCCTGTTTTCTCGTCCATAGCATCTACGATCGCAAGAGATTCTAAGTGTGTCTGTTTTCTTAAGAAATCTCCACCTGGCTGGAATCCTTTCT
>ERZ791879.588-NODE-588-length-26667-cov-104.897340_pt1 | contig 26667 bp, 17 predicted proteins | sample MGYA00510162_ERZ791879 | MGnify/ENA primary metagenome ERZ791879 (study PRJEB30046, sample SAMN00792113) | human gut metagenome | study: EMG produced TPA metagenomics assembly of the A metagenome-wide association study of gut microbiota in type 2... | reverse complement strand
TCCATATAAGAACGTGCAACGAGTTTTTAGTTATTTATATTGGGAGTTTTGACACACCTCCCTCCTACTTTTTACTCTTTTACTTTTTTACTTTTCAACGCATTACGCAATAGTTTGGAATAGTTTTAGTAACTTTGCATAATAGAGAAAACAAACTCTGAACATTGAGAGTAAAAACAAAACCGCATCATGCAATACACCATAACTGCACCCCAGACAATCAACGCTACAATCGCTCTGCCGGCATCGAAGAGCATCAGCAACCGCGCGCTCATCATTCATGCGCTGTCGTGCGGCGACATCCTGCCGCAGAACCTCTCGGTATGCGACGACACGGAGGTGATTATCGACGCGATGCAACGCCGACCGTACGAGATAGACATCAAGGGGGCGGGCACGGCGATGCGCTTCCTCACGGCTTACCTCGCTGCCACGCCGGGCGAACACGTGCTCACGGGCACCGACCGCATGAAGCAACGCCCGATAGGCATCCTCGTAAACGCACTGCGATACCTGGGTGCCGACATCGAATACTTGGGCGAGGAGGGCTATCCACCGCTGCGCATCAAGGGGCGCACGCTGGAGGGCGGATACATCGAGGTGGCGGGCAACATCAGCTCGCAGTATATCTCGGCACTGCTAATGATTGCGCCGACGCTGAAGAACGGACTGCAACTGCGCATCACGGACGGTACCATCTCGCGCCCGTACATCGACCTCACGCTGTGGATGATGCGCGAGTATGGGGCGGATGCCGACTGGAGCGACGCGGACACCATCACGGTGAACGCGAAGCCGTACGCGAGTCGCGAGTACACGATAGAGAGCGACTGGAGTGCGGCGGCTTACTGGTACGAGATGCTGGCACTGCTGGGGAACGACGAGTCGGAGGTGCGCTTCAAGGGCCTCATGGACGCGTCGCGTCAGGGCGACTCCATCGTGAAGTATATCTTCTCGCTCTTGGGCGTGAAGACGAAGTACAGCACGGTAGAGGGCGAGCGTTTCCCGACGGTGAGCATAAAGAGTCACCCGTGTATGCTGCCACGCCTCGACTACGACTTCAGCAGTGTGCCCGACCTGGCGCAGCCGGTGGTGGTGACGTGCTCGCTGCGCGGCATCCCGTTCCGCTTCACGGGGTTGGCTACGCTACGCATCAAGGAGACCGACCGCATCGAGGCACTGAAGCGCGAGCTGCGCAAGTTAGGTTATGTGCTGCGCGACGAGAACGGCGACACGCTCGTCTGGGACGGCACGCGCTGCGAGCCGACATTAGAGCCTATCGACACCTACGACGACCACCGCATGGCGATGGCGTTCGCACCGGCGGCAATCGTGTTCCCTGGGCTGAGGATTAACGAACCGCAGGTAGTGACGAAGTCGTACCCACAGTACTGGGAGGACATGCAGAAGGCTGGGTTCGAGGTGAAATGATGTTGTTGTGGTGAGATGGTGAGGTGGTGAGATGTGCACACTACTTCCGTGGATTCCGCCAGGGGGTGCAGCAGTCTCTGCTGCACCAATAAAACAAGCGGTGAAGAAGCTCCCACGGAATGCACCGAATACACAGAACCTCTTGCAGAGAAGAGCCTCCCACAGATGGCACGGATGAGCACAGATGTAGGAGGGTATGGCATCCCTGCCATACCCACGCTGACAAATTCTGTGTATTCTGTGAATTCTGTGGGAGAACAGCGCACCCTAAGTATCTGTGTAAATCTGTGAAATCCGTGGGAGGAAAGATATTCCCACAGAACGCACGGAACGCACAGAAACTTCTGGCAGAGAAGAGCCTCCCACAGATGGCACGGATGCTCACAGATTAGGAGGGTATGGCATCCCTGCCATACCCACGCTGCCAAATTCTGTGGGAGAACAGCACACCCTAAGTATCTGTGTAAATCTGTGAAATCCGTGGGAGGACATCTCAGCAGGAGGTTCTGTGAATTCGGCGTATTCCGTGGGAGAAGATCCCATAGCAGGCGGCGTGGGTATGGCAAGATGCCATACCCTCCTAAGGAGGAATCTGCGGGAGGACACATAATAAAACTTTGAATAGAATATGATAATATTAGTGATTTCGATAATTGTGCTCGGCGTAATCGCCGCACTGATCGCCAAGCTGAGCAAGCACGACGGCGAGGAGAAGATAACCGTGGTGGAGACTTGCGCCACATGCAACGGCACGAACGACAAGTGCGAGCAGGACTGCATGATGGAAGCCGCCACGAAGGACATCGTCTACTACGACGACGAGGAACTCGACGCGTTCAGCGGACGCCCGTCGGACAGCTACACCGACGAGGAGGTGGAGCAGTTCAGCGAGGTGCTCTACACCATGCGCCACGAGGAGATAGCCGACTGGTGCCGCAGTCTGACACTGCGCGGTATCAACCTGCCCGACCAGATAAAGGACGAAACATTCATGCTTCGGGAGGGTTAAGGCAATAAAACGCCACAAACAGAGTTATTTATACGTGAAACTATTTAAGACAAGACATATTGTACCCATCCTTCTCGCAGCTGTATTGGTGGTTGCGACAGGATGCTCTACGCAGAAAAACACCGCGCGCACACGCTGGTGGCACTCGTTCAAGGCGCGTTATAACACTTATTATAACGGCTCGTTGGCGTATATCGACGCCTCGCTGGAGAAGGAGGAAGGCAACAAGGACAACTTCACCGAGCTTATTCCGCTCTACACCGTGAGCAACAAGAACAGCCGGGAGATAGGCAAGTCGAACTACGACCGCGCCATCGAGAAGTGTCAGAAGACCATCAAGCTGCACAGCATAAAGCGCCGACCGCAGTGGACAAAGCAGCGCAAGAAGACGGCGAAGGACTTGGAGTGGCTCTCGCGCCGCGAGTACAACCCGTTCCTTTGGAAGGCGTGGTTGCTCATGGGACGCTCGCAGTTCTACAAGGGAGCGTTCGATGAGGCAGCAGCCACGTTCAACTACATGAGCCGACTGTACCAGACGCAACCCGCCATCTACGCCAAGTCGAGGGCATGGCTCGCCAAGTGCTACATCGAGGAGGGTTGGCTCTACGATGCCGAGGACGTGATACGCAATATGCAGCGCGACTCCATCCACTGGTCGGCACGCAAGGAGTGGGACTACACCTACGCCGACTACTACATACACACGGGCGAATACGAGAAAGCTATACCCCACCTGCGCAACGTCATCAAGCACGAGATGCGACGCAAGCAGCGCGCACGCGAGTGGTTCCTCATGGGACAGATGCAGGCGGCGTTGGGCAACAACGTGGAGGCGATGAAGGCGTTCAAGCACGTGACGAAACTCAACCCACCCTACGAGCTGGAGTTCAACGCACGCATCTGCATGACGGAGGTGATGTCCGTAGGACAATCGAAGAAGATGATTGGCAGGCTGAAGCGTATGGCACGCTCGGACAAGAACAAGGAATATCTCGACCAGGTGTACTACGCCATCGGCAACATATACCTCGCACAGAGCGACACCGCACAAGCCATCAACGCCTACGAGCGCGGAGCGGCTAAAGCCACACGCTCGGGCATAGAGAAGGGCGTGCTGCTGCTGAAGCTGGGCGACATCTACTGGGACAAGGAGCGCTACAACGACGCGCAACGCTGCTACGGTCAAGCCATCGGTATGCTCGACAAGGAGCGCAAGGACTACGAGGAGCTGTCGAACCGCTCGAAGATTCTGGACGACCTCGTGCCATACACCGACGCTATACACCTGCAGGACTCACTGCAGTCGCTCGCCAAGATGAGCGAGAGCGACCGCAACGCTGCCATTGACCGCACTATCGAGGCTCTGAAGAAGAAGGAGAAGGAGGAACGCCGACTGCAGGCAGAGCAGGACGCGCAGAACCAGATGAACGGCGGCAACGACATGGCGCAGAACAATCAGTTCGGCAACAACACAACGATGCAGAACCAGCAGAACCAGCAGAACCAGCGCAACGCGCAGTGGTACTTCTACAACCAGATGGCAGTGAGCCAGGGTAAGGCGGCGTTCCAGAAGCAATGGGGCAAGCGCGAGAATGTGGACGACTGGCAGCGCGTGAACAAGACGGTGGTGGCGTTCCAGACCGACGAGCCGGAACTCACCGAGGAGCAGCAGGACTCCATAGCGAAGGCGGAAGCAATAGCCGACTCGCTCGCGCTCATCGCCGACAGCGCACAGAACGACCCGCACAAGCGCGAGTACTACATGGCGCAGATACCGTTCACGGAGGAGCAGGTGGCTGCGAGCAACAACATCATCGCCGAAGGACTCTACAACTCGGGCGTTATCTTCAAGGACAAGCTCGACAACCTACCGCGAAGCGAGAAGCAGTTCATGCGACTCATCGGCGGCGACTATCCCAACTTTGAGAAGAAGGCGGAGGCTTACTATCACCTCTACCTATTATATATGCGCAAGGGCGACCGACAGACCGCCGACTCGTACGTGGCACGACTCAAACAGGAGTACCCCGAGAGCGAGTGGACAACACTGCTCACCGACCCCAACTTCGTGGAGAACGCGCGCCTCGGCGTGCACCTCGAAGACTCGCTGTACGCCGCTACATACGATGCGTTCAAGGCGGCGCGCTACAACGAGGTGCGCAGCAATGTCAGCGTGTCCGAACAGCGGTTCCCGTTGGGTGCCAACCGCGACAAGTTCCTCTTCATCGGTGGTCTGGGCAAGCTGAACGACGGTGACTACGAAGGCTGCATCGACGACCTGAACACGGTGGTGAAGAAGTATCCGCAAAGCCCGATAGCCGTAATGGCAGGCATGATAGTGAAGGGCGTGAACGAGGGACGACAGCTGCAAGGCGGCAAGTTCGACCTCGAGAACATCTGGGAGCGACGCTCTCAGGTGCTCAACGAAAGCGACTCGACGGCGGTGCGCGAGTTCTCTAACGACCGCAACGCAGCGTTCATATACATGATTGCGTACAAGCCCGACTCGATAGACGCCAACCGTATGCTCTTCGAGCTGGCTCGCTACAACTTCACATCGTTCATGGTGCGCAACTTCGACATAGAGGTGGAGCAGGCGGACGGACTGAACCGTATGCTCGTGAAGGGTTTCCGCAACTACGACGAGGCACTGCAGTACGCACGCCAGCTGCAGAAGCAGAAGCAGCTGATGAAGTTCGTGGGCAAGAGTCGACAGATAGTAATCAGCGACGTGAACCTGCCGCTGCTCGGCAAACAGTTCAGCTACGCCGACTATGCCGAGTTCTACGAGAAGAACTTCGCTCCGCTTAAGATAGCAACGGAGGATCTGCTCGACATTCCGGAAGAACCAGTCGTTGAGCCAGACGAGCAGTCTACGACAAAGCAGCGCGACGACTTCGAGGAGGAGCCTGCCGACAATCAGAACACTACGAACACCTTCTTCGACGAAGAGCCTCAACCTGCGGAAGAGCCGTCGACTGAGGGTGGCGTGGTGAACATCGAGGACGAACAACCTCAGGAGTCTGCAACGACTGTTGTAGAGGAACCGAAGTCAGAGGTTAAGGAGGAGTCTGCAACAACTGTTGTAGAAGAACCGAAGCCAGAGGTCAAGGAGGAGTCTGCAACGACTGTAGTAGAAGAACCAAAGCCGGAGGTTAAGGAAGAATCTGCAACGACTGTTGTAGAGAAACCGAAGCCGGAGGTTAAGGAAGAGCCGAAGCCGACAGTAAAGGAAGAACCCAAGCAGTTGGAGGACGACTTCTACTTCGGCGAAGACCCTCAGCCCAAGCAAGGCACGCCGAGCAAGAAGCAGAACAACAAGCAGACGGAGAGCTACGACGACGACGAGTATTACGACCTCGACGGTTTTTAACTAAAAAAGAAAGAGCATTATGAGCAACGGATATTTACTGTGGGTAGACGACGAGATTGAACTCTTGCGCGCCCACATCATCTTCCTTCAGAGCAAAGGATACGAGGTGGTGACCGTGAGCAACGGCACCGACGCCATCGAAGAGTGCAAGCAGCACAAGTTCGACCTGGTGCTGCTCGACGAGATGATGCCCGGCATCAGCGGACTCGAAACGCTGCAACAGATAAAGGAGCTGTCGCCTGCCACACCCGTAGTGATGGTGACGAAGAGCGAGGAGGAGAACATCATGGATCAGGCTATCGGCTCGAAGATTGCCGACTACCTCATCAAGCCGGTCAACCCCAACCAGATCCTGCTCACGCTGAAGAAGAACATACACCGCAAGCAGATTGTGTCGGAGGTGACGCAGACGGGCTATCAGCAGAACTTCCAGGACATATCGATGCAGATAATGAACTGCAACACGATAGACGACTGGAAGGATGCGTACCGCCGACTGGTACACTGGGAACTGGAGCTTAGCTCTACGGACAGCAACATGACCGAGATGCTGCAGATGCAGAAGGAGGAAGCAAACAACGGCTTCGCCAAGTTCATAAAGAAGCACTACTTGTCGTGGGTGGCACCGGGCGTAACCGAACGCCCACTGATGAGCCCCGACATCTTCAAGCGCAAGGTGTTCCCTGCGATAAACGAGGGCGAGAAGGTGTTCCTCATCGTCATAGACAACTTCCGCTACGACCAGTGGCGCGTGCTGTCGAAGGAGATTGGCAGCATGTTCGACATAGAGGAGGACATGTACACCAGCATCCTGCCGACGGCTACGCAGTACGCACGCAACGCCATCTTCTCGGGATTGATGCCCGAGCAGATTGAGAAGATGTTCCCCGAGCTGTGGGTGGACGAGGACGAAGACGAGGGCAAGAACCTCAACGAGGAACCGCTCATACGCACGCAGATAGAACGCTACCGCCGCCGCGACTCGTTCTCGTATCACAAGGTGAACGACTCGACGGGTGCCGACAAACTTCTTGCACGCCTCAACGAGCTGACGAAGAACGACCTCAACGTCATCGTGGTCAACTTCATCGATATGCTCTCGCACGCAAGAACGGAGTCGAAAATGGTACGCGAGCTTGCCAACAACGAGTCGGCTTACCGCTCGATAACGCTCTCGTGGTTCCGCCATTCGGTTATGGCAGACCTGCTCAGCGCTCTCTCGCAGATCGACTGCCGCATCATCATCACCACCGACCACGGCAGTATCCGTGCGTCGAAGCCGGTGAAGATAATCGGCGACCGCAATACGAACACCAACCTGCGCTACAAGCTGGGCAAGAACCTCAACTGCCAATCGAAAGAAGTGTTCGTCATCAAGAACCCACAGGAGGCGCAGCTGCCCGCGCCGAACATCAGTACGTCGTACATGTTCGCCACCGGCAGCACATTCTTCGCCTACCCCAACAACTACAACTACTACGTGTCGTACTACAAGGACACGTTCCAGCACGGCGGCATCTCGCTCGAAGAGATGCTCATACCGCTGATAACACTAAAGGGAAGGAAATAAAAAAGCTGCAAGCAGCTTACTGTTATAATAGAAAAACGAAAAAACTATGGAAATAAGAATCAACTCTCTGGCAGACATCAACGCGGCTGCCAAGACTTTTGTCGAGAACATGGGCGACGGCAAGGTGTTCGCCTTCTACGGCAAGATGGGCGCAGGCAAGACTACCTTCGTGAAGGCTGTCTGCGAGTGTTTGGGCGTAGACGACGTTATCACATCGCCCACGTTCGCCATCGTGAACGAATACACTTCAGCCACAACCGGCGACGCGATATACCACTTCGACTTCTACCGCATAAAGAAGCTCGAAGAGGTGTACGACATGGGCTACGAGGACTACTTCTACAGCGGTTCGCTGTGCTTCCTCGAGTGGCCGGAGCTGATAGAGGACCTGCTGCCTGAGGACGCAACGAAGGTTACTATCGAAGAGATTGCAGACGGTTCGCGCGTGGTGAAGTTCTAAACTATTTGAACGCGACGCGGTAGGTGCAGCCGTTCTTCCAGTTGCTGCAGCCGTAAGCCGTCTTACCTTTAATGATAGTACCCTTGCCGCAAACGGGGCAAGTGGTGCCGATTATGCTGTCGTCTGCCGACGGCTCGCTTGTTGCGGGTTGCGGTGAGGTGGCAGCATTTTTTGTTGATGCAGTCGACGACGTTGCAGCAGACTTTGCTGCGGCTTTCTTCGGCGCAGCAGCCTTTTTCTTTTTCGCCTTCTTCAAGTCCTCGTCGGTGGTGATGGTGACACGGCGGTTGCTGTTGTCGCGCAGCACGTCGTACACAATCTCCGTCACCTGTTGCTTCAGCTCGTTGATGAAGTCGGCAGCCTCGTACTTCTTGTGCTCTATATCGCGGAGCTTCTTCTCCCAAATGCCGGTCAGCTCGCAACTCTTGAGCAGTTCCTCGTGGATGATATCAATCAGTTCGATACCGGTAGCCGTGGCGATGAGGTTCTTGCGCTCGCGACGTATGTAGTGGCGCTTGAAGAGCGTCTCGATGATGCCGGCACGCGAAGACGGTCGTCCGATGCCGTTCTCCTTCAGCGCAGCACGCAGCGTCTCATCGTCGACGAACTTGCCGGCGGTCTCCATGGCACGCAGCAGCGTAGCCTCGGTGTAGTACTTCGGCGGTGTGGTCCACTTCTCGGTGAGCGTAGGCGTGTGCGGTCCACTCTCGCCCTTTACGAATGTGGGCAGAGTGCGCTCCTCGTCCTGCTTGTCGTCGTCTTCGGACGAAGATGGTTGTGAGTTGAGGGGTTGAGGGGTTGATGGGTTGTTGGGGTGAGATGGTTGCTGTGCGTAGATGGTGCGCCAGCCAGGCTCTAATATCTCCTTGCCGCTCACCTTGAACTCCACATCCTCCACCTTTCCGAGCACGGTGGTGGTAGCGAACTTGCAGTCGGGGTAGAACACGGCGATGAAGCGACGCGCAATGAGGTCGTAGACGTTGCGCTCCATGTCGCTGAGTGCAGACGCAGGAACGCCGGTCGGGATGATGGCGTGGTGGTCGGTGACCTTAGATGTGTCGAAGACACGCTTCGACTTGGGCAACTTCTTGCCGGCAAGCGGCTGTATGTACTGCTCGTAACCGCGCATACCGGTGAGTATACCGGCACACTTCGGGTAGATGTCGTCGCTCAGGAACTGCGTATCGACACGCGGATAGGTGGTGAGCTTGCGCTCGTAGAGCGACTGTATGAGGTTGAGCGTGGTCTCGGCACTGTATGAGAACTTGCGGTTGCACTCCACCTGCAGCGAGGTGAGGTCGAAAAGGCGCGGAGGCGCTTCGTTGCCGTTCTTCTTCGACACGCCCGTCACCTCGAACGGCTTGTCGGCGATGGTGGCGAACGCCTGCTCGCCCTCCTCCTTCGTGGTGAACTTGCCCTTTGTGGCTGTGAAGAGTGTGTCGCGATAGATGGTGGAGAGCACCCAATAGGGTTCGGGAACGAACGAGTCGATCTCCTTCTGGCGGTTGACGATGAGCGCGAGCGTAGGTGTCTGCACACGACCGATGCTGAGCACCTGTCGGTTCTGTCCGTACTTGAGCGTGTAGAGGCGCGTGGCGTTCATGCCCAGGAGCCAGTCGCCGATGGCACGGCTCAGTCCGGCTACGTACAGCGGCTGATACTCACTCTGATCCTTCAGCGAGTTGAAACCCTCGCGGATAGCCTCGTCTGTCATCGACGATATCCAAAGACGCTTCACGGGGCACTTCGCCTGTGCCTTCTGCATCACCCAACGCTGTATCAGCTCACCCTCCTGGCCGGCGTCACCGCAGTTGACGATGCAGTCGGCAGCCTGCATGAGACGCTCTATGACGCTGAACTGGCGCTTGATGCCGTCGTCGTCGATGAGCTTGATACCGAAGCGTGGCGGAATCATCGGCAACGCCGAGAGACTCCAGTGTTTCCAATGCTCGGTGTAGTCGTTGGGCTCTTTCAGCGTGCAGAGGTGACCGAAGGTCCACGTCACCTGGAAGCCATTGCCCTCCATGTATCCGTTGTGGGAGGTTGTGGCACCCAATATGCGGGCTATATCCTTGGCTACGCTTGGTTTCTCGGCTATGCAGACTATCATTTGTTTCTGTTTTTTAAATTAAATACGAAGTGCAAAGTTACTTAAAATTATTGAGTTTTGCACGCCAAGCTCCATATATCTTGCGCAATTACGCAGCGGATACAATCCGCCATATTTCCTTCGGAAGCACGCCCGAGGCGTTGCTTCCGAAAGAAATTTTGGTCTTTTAGCGTTTTTTTTTACACTAATTAACACTTTTATGTCCATTTGTATCAATAATCTAAACTATTTAGACTAACTTTGCAGCGTTTGCGTTATGCATACACACAAAAAACAAAGACACATCAAACGCATACTTACAACAACGATAATATTTAGAGAGTGAGAGAGTAATTATAAATTAGTATTCATATAACCCCAAAATGAAGAATAATGAGTAACACAATACATAGCCCACACGAGAACAAACTATTGAAGATGTCAGTATTGCTTGGTGATATCATCATCATCAATCTATTGTACTGGCTGTTTTGTTGCGTTTTAAAATATGACACCAACATCGACGCAATGCGCCAAACGATGGTGGTAGGCTCTATCGTATATTTAGCTTGCACAATGGAGAATGGTGTCGTGCTGCATCATCGCAAGGTGAGCAACCACCAGATTATCATGCGTGTGATGCAGAACTTCTTCGTAAGTGCCATCGGTTGCGTTCTCATGTTCGCCATCGGCGACTTCCAACACATGTCGTTATTCAGAATGATAGAGTTTTGGCTGACATCATTCGTCGGTGTTTCTATCTTCCGCATCATAACACGTCATGTTGTTGCAGCATGGCGACGTATGCCGAAGCACGCACACAACGTGGTGTTCGTAGGAAGCAACAGCAACGCGCGTAACATGTTTCGCCAGATGACCATACCAAACGACTTAGGCTTCAACGTGCTGGGCTACTTCGACCACCAACCCAACGAGAAATTCTCCGAGCTATGCACATATCTCGGCACACCGCAGGATATGCCAGAGGTGCTGAAGGAGCACAGCAACGTACACGAATTGTACTGCTGTCTGCCCTCACGCTTCAGCGAGGAAATCCTTGAAGTGATACGCTACTGCGAGCATCACTTCATCCACTTCTATTCTATGCCCAACGTCAGCAACTATCTACACCATCGTATGCACCTCAAAGTGCTGGGCGACGTACCATACTTGAGTCTCTACAACGAGCCGCTGAGCCTCATCGAGAACCGCTTGATAAAGCGCACGTTCGACTTCGTGGTGTCGCTGACATTCCTCTGCACGCTCTTCCCCATCATACTCGCCGTTGTGGCTATCGTTACGAAGATAACAATGCCCGGACCGTTGTTCTTCCGACAGAAGCGCACCGGACTCAACGGTAAGGAGTTCTACTGCCTGAAGTTCCGCAGCATGAAGGTGAACAAGGATGCCGACACGCTGCAGGCCACAAAGAACGACCCGCGAAAGACGAAGTGGGGCAACATAATGCGCAAAACAAACATCGACGAGCTGCCACAGTTTATCAACGTACTGTTAGGACAGATGAGTATCGTGGGTCCACGCCCACACATGGTGAAGCACACCGACGACTACTCGAAGCTCATCGACAACTACATGGTGCGCCACTACATCAAGCCAGGCATCACCGGCTGGAGCCAGGTGAACGGCTTCAGAGGCGAGACAAAATACCTCTCGCAGATGGAGGGACGCGTGGCTGGCGACATCTGGTACTTGGAGCATTGGAGCGTATGGCTCGACATATATATAATGTATAAGACCGTGGCTAACGTCATCGTTGGCGACAAGCAGGCGTTTTAAGATATGAAAGGCACACCCAGTGGTGTGCCTTTTTTGTTGGCGTAACGAAAATGTAACAGTTTGGTAGTACGTGTGAATACAATTATATATAACTTTGCAAGCAGAACAAAGATATAGCAGTTATGAAACAAAACCAGAAAATCCTCGTTGTTGACGACGAGCAGGACTTGCTCGAAATCCTCAAGTTCAATCTCGAAACAGAAGGCTACGAGGTGCAGACCGCCACATCAGCCGAAGAGGCACAGACGCTCGACATAGCATCGTTCGACCTGCTGTTGCTCGACGTGATGATGGGCGGCATGTCGGGGTTCGCCCTCGCCCGACTGCTGAAGGACGACCCACAGACAGCCCGCGTGCCTATCATCTTCCTCACCGCCCGCGACACAGAGAACGACACCGTGACGGGATTTAACCTCGGTGCCGACGACTATATATCGAAGCCATTCTCGCTGCGCGAGGTGATGGTGCGCGTGCGTGCCGTGCTGCGCCGCACAGCCACTGAGAACGAGGAGGAAGAGGCGCACCTCATCACCTACCAAGGCATCGTGATGAACCTCGACAAGAAGACCGTAGCCATCGACGGCGAGGAGATAGCGTTCACGAAGACCGAGTTCGAACTGCTCCACCTGCTGCTCGACGAGCGCGGACGCGTGTTCTCGCGCCAGGAACTCATCGACCGCGTATGGCCGAAGGACGTGCTGGTGCTCGACCGCACCGTGGACGTGAACATCACACGCCTGCGCAAGAAGATAGGACGCTTCGCGAAGTGCATCGTCACGCGCCTCGGATTCGGATATTACTTCGACGCATAGGAGGGTATGGCATCCTGCCATACCCACGCTACCTACTACGAACCATTGGCGTGGGTATGGCAGGATGCCATACCCTCCTACCTACTACGAACTATTGGCGTAGGTATGGCAGGATACCATACCCTCCTACCTACTACGAACTATTGGCGTGGGTATGGCAGGATGCCATACCCTCCTACCTACTACGAACCACCTGCGTGGGTATGGCAGGATGCCATACCCTCCTAAATTACTAATTATGAAAATATCTGTCGGCAAAAAACTATACCTCAGCATCCTCTCGGTGTTCCTTGTGTTCGCCGTGGCGTTCATCGTGTTCCAGCAGGAGCGCGAGAAACAGTTCAAGATTGACACGCTCAACCTGAAGCTGCAGGACTACAACTCGCGCATGGAGGAATATCTGCGCCTCTTCCCCGACTTCTCGGAGGAGGCACTCGACCGCTATGTAGAAACCCACTACATACAGAATATACGCGTGACGCTGATACGCGCCAACGGCGATGTGCTCTACGACAGCAAACTGAAGGACTACTCGCACATCAACAACCACTCTACACGCCCGGAGATAGCATCGGCACTGAAGCATGGTGCAGGTTCGACCGTCGACCGCAACAGCGAGACCGTACACGGCGACTTCTTCTACTCTGCAACCTACTTTCCCAAGCAGCAGCTCATCATACGCTCCGCCCTGCCCTACACAAGCGACCTCGTGCAATCGCTGCAAGCCGACCAGCACTACATCTGGTTCGCCATAGGAGCCATACTGCTGCTCACCATTATACTCTACCGCTTCATCAGTCGACTGAGCGACAACATCACGAAGCTGCGCACCTTCGCCTCGAGAGCCGACCACAACGAGTCGCTCGACACCGAAGACCTCGCCGTGTTCCCCAACGACGAACTGGGCGAGATTGCCGAGCGTATCATCAAGATGTACAAGCGATTGCAGACTACACGCCGCGAGCAGGACGTACTGAAACGACAGCTCACGCAGAACATCGCACACGAGCTGAAGACACCCGTGGCAAGCATACAGGGCTATCTGGAGACCATCCTCGAGAACCCGAACATCAACGATGCCACACGCGAGCAGTTTCTGCAGCGTAGCTACGCACAGAGCCAACGCCTCACCTCGCTGCTGCAGGACATCTCTACGCTCAACCGCATGGACGACGCACCGGAGATGATGAGCGAGGAGAACGTGAACATATCGGACATAGTATCGAACATACAGAAGGAGACGGCACTGCAACTGCAGCAGAAAGAGATGAAGTTCTGCAACCGCTTGCAGCCGAACATCGTGGTGCGCGGCAGCACGAGTCTGCTCTACAGCGTGTTCCGCAACCTCACCGACAACGCCATCGCCTACGCCGGTGTGGGCACAACGATAACCATAGACGCAGAGCTAAGCTCCGACGAGCTGTTCGATGACCACCGCAAGTGGCACTTCACCTTCTCCGACAACGGCGTGGGCGTGCCGTCGGAGCATCTGTCACGCATCTTCGAACGCTTCTACCGCGTGGACAAAGGACGCTCGCGCAAGATGGGCGGCACCGGACTCGGGCTCGCCATCGTGAAAAACGCCGTACTGTTGCACGGCGGAACTATCAGCGCACACAACAACGAGGAGGGAGGACTTAGATTCGAGTTCACACTCAGAGCTTAAACCATCCGCGTCGACCGATGCGGATGCTCTGCCCTTTACCTACACACTCGAGAATATTCACAATCTATCTATCAAATAATCAAAATAACCATGCAAACATGCGCTCATTTTGCTAAAAAGTCGTAACTTTGCAGACAACAAAATGTTTTTCATCCAAAACAATATACAAGCAGTATGATTCTATTTTTCATGACTCCAAGCAAGAGCGTGATTGCTACAGCAGCAGATCACAAGCTCTCACAAGACGAGATCAATGAACTGTGTTGGCTTTACGGCGGTGCCACTCTCATCGAGGGTGAGACTGTCGAGGGCTTCTTTGTGGGTCCACGCCGCGAAATGATTACTCCATGGAGTACGAATGCCGTAGAGATAACTCAGAATATGAGCCTCCACGGCATTTCGCGTATTGAGGAGTACTTCCCCGTAAGCTCGAAAGATGCCGACCACGACCCTATGTTGCAGCGCATGTACGAGGGGCTCGACCAAGACATCTTCACAGTGAACCACGAGCCGGAACCAATCAAGCGCGTGGAGAACATAGAAGAATACAACGAGCAGGAGGGTCTGGCACTCTCAGCCGAGGAGATTGAGTATCTGCACAAGATAGAGAAAGAGCTGGGCCGCCCGTTGACAGACTCTGAAATCTTCGGTTTCGCACAGATCAACTCAGAACACTGCCGCCACAAGATCTTCGGCGGTACGTTCATCATCGACGGCAAGGAGATGGAGTCGTCGCTGTTCGCTATGATCAAGCAGACAACAAAGGAGAACCCCAACAAGATTCTCTCTGCATATAAAGACAATGTGGCTTTCGCGCAGGGTCCGGTTGTGGAGCAGTTCGCACCGCACGACCAGTCGACATCCGACTACTTCCAGGTGAAGGACATCGAGAGCGTTATCTCGCTGAAGGCTGAGACACACAACTTCCCGACTACCGTGGAGCCGTTCAACGGTGCAGCTACTGGTACGGGTGGCGAGATTCGCGACCGTATGGGTGGCGGTGTAGGCTCATGGCCTATCGCCGGAACAGCCGTGTACATGACAGCCTATCCGCGTCTTAAGGACGACGACAACCTCACACGCGACTGGGAGGACATCATGCCCGTACGCAAGTGGCTGTATCAGACACCGGAGCAGATTCTCATCAAAGCTTCTAACGGTGCGTCAGACTTCGGCAACAAGTTCGGTCAGCCGCTCATCACCGGTTCGGTGCTCACCTTCGAGCATCAGGAAGGCGCAGAGAAGTACGCTTACGACAAGGTAATCATGCTCGCCGGCGGCGTAGGCTACGGCACAAAGCGCGACTGTCTGAAGAAGGAGCCGCAGAAGGGCAACAAGGTTGTCGTAGTAGGTGGCGACAACTATCGCATCGGCTTGGGAGGCGGCTCTGTATCTTCTGTTGACACAGGTCGCTACAGCAACGGCATCGAGCTGAACGCTGTGCAGCGTGCCAACCCCGAGATGCAGAAGCGTGCGTACAACCTCGTTCGCGCCCTGTGCGAAGAGGATGTGAACCCGGTGGTTTCTATCCACGACCACGGCTCGGCTGGTCACCTCAACTGTCTCTCGGAGCTTGTAGAGGATTGCGGTGGCGAGATCGATATGAGCAAGCTGCCAATCGGCGACAAGACACTGTCTGCAAAGGAAATCATCGCCAACGAGAGCCAGGAACGCATGGGCTTGCTCATCGACGAGAAGCACATCGACCACGTACGTCGCATCGCAGAGCGCGAGCGTGCTCCGCTGTACGTAGTGGGCGAGACAACCGGCGACGCTCACTTCTCATTCAAGCAGGGCGACGGCGTGAAGCCTTTCGACCTCGACGTGGCTCAGATGTTCGGTCACTCGCCGAAGACCATCATGCGCGACGAGACCGTAGAGCGCCACTACCGCGACGCAGAATATACACACGAAGAGACATCGGAGAACGGCAAGGACGACGTTCTCGACAAATACGTAAGCCGCGTGCTGCAGCTTGAGGCTGTGGCTTGCAAGGACTGGTTGACAAACAAGGTGGACCGCTCCGTGACCGGTAAGATAGCACGCCAGCAGTGCCAGGGCGAGATTCAGCTGCCGCTCTCAGACTGCGGTGTTGTAGCACTCGACTACCGCGGCAAGAAGGGTATCGCTACGGCTCTCGGACACGCTCCGCAAGCTGGTTTGGCATCGCCCGAGGCAGGTTCTGTGCTCTCTGTAGCAGAGGCGCTGACCAACATCGTCTGGGCACCGCTCGCAGACGGACTCAATAGCCTCTCGCTCTCTGCCAACTGGATGTGGCCGTGCCGCTCGCAGAAGGGCGAGGACGCTCGTCTGTACAGTGCCGTGAAGGCTCTCAGCGAGTTCTGCCTGGCTCTGAAGGTGAACGTACCGACCGGCAAGGACTCTCTGTCGCTCACCCAGCAGTACCCGAACGGCGAGAAGATCATCGCTCCGGGCACAGTAATCGTGAGCGCAGGCGGCGAAGTATCGGACATCCGCAAGGTTGTTTCGCCGGTACTCGTGAACGACAAGAACTCATCACTCTACCATATCGACTTCTCGTTCGACGAGCAGCGACTCGGCGGTAGCGCATTCGCGCAGAGCCTCGGCTTCGTGGGCGACGACGTACCGACCGTGAAGAACCCGGAATACTTCGCCGACTGCTTCAACGCAGTTCAGGAGATGATCGAGAAGGGCTGGATTATGGCAGGTCACGATATCTCTGCAGGCGGTCTGATTACCACATTGCTCGAGATGTGCTTCGCCAACACTGAAGGCGGTATGCACGTCAACCTCCACAACCTTGCCGGCAACGACATCATCAAGATGCTGCTTGCCGAGAACCCGGGCGTTGTTGTTCAGGTTTCGGACAAGTACAAGGAGGAGTTCAAGGAGTACATGGAGGAGAACGGCATCGGCTACGCAAAGATCGGTTACCCCACTCCGACAGAACGCACCATCGTCATCAAGAAGGACGAGTACACACATATATTCGACATCGACGCACTGCGCGACACATGGTACAAGACATCGTACCTGCTCGACCGCGACCAGAGCTTCAACGGTTGTGCTGCAAAGCGCCGCGACAACTACAAGAAGCAGCCGGTTGAGATGCAGTTCCACCCGTCGTTCAAGGGCTCGCTCGAGAGCTACGGCATCTCGGCTGACCGCCGCACAGCGTCGGGCATCAAGGCTGCAATCATCCGCGAGAAGGGTACGAACGGCGAGCGCGAGATGGCTTACTCGCTCTACCTCGCAGGCTTCGACGTGAAGGACGTGATGATGACCGACCTTATCACCGGACGCGAGACACTCGAGGACGTGAACATGATCGTCTTCTGCGGTGGCTTCTCCAACTCTGACGTTCTCGGTTCGGCTAAGGGCTGGGCAGGCGCATTCCTCTACAACCCGAAGGCTAAGGAAGCGCTCGACAAGTTCTACGCTCGCAAGGACACTCTCTCGCTCGGTATCTGCAACGGCTGCCAGCTCATGGTAGAACTGAACCTCATCAACCCCGACCACGAGAAGCGCACACGTATGCTGCACAACGACTCGCACAAGTTCGAGAGCAACTTCCTCGGTGTTGAAATTCCGCAGAACAATAGCGTGATGTTCTCATCGCTCAGCGGCGACAAGCTCGGCATCTGGGTGGCTCACGGCGAGGGCAAGTTCTCGCTGCCAGAGCCAGAGGACAAGTACAACGTGGTGGCTCGCTACAACTACGCTGAGTATCCGGGCAACCCGAACGGTTCCGACTACAACGTGGCTGGTATTTGCTCGGCTGACGGACGCCACTTGGCAATGATGCCGCACTTGGAGCGTGCCATCTTCCCATGGCAGAACGCTTGGTACCCGGCTGACCGTCGTCAGGACGACGTGACTCCGTGGATTGAGGCATTCGTAAACGCACGCCAGTGGATTGAGAAACAGTAACGACAACTCTCAAACTTAACAACGTTTCGCAACCGCGAAACATAAAAAACTCCCACAGAATTAGCGAAATTCTGTGGGAGTTTGCTTTAAATAATGTACCTTTGCAGACGACAGAAGTGCACGCTTCGGGCATAACGCCCGAAAGACACTTCACAGAACTAACAATAAAGGCGATTTCATAGCAAAACAGTATGCAGAACTTTTACTTAGCAGCGTTCCGCGTGTTCTTCAAGATAGGCATCTTCACGCTCGGCGGTGGCTACGCAATGATACCACAGATAGAGGCAGAAGTGGTGAACAAGCACAAATGGATGACGCGCGAGGAGTTTCTCGACCTTATCGCCGTGGCGCAATCGTGCCCGGGCGCATTGGCAGTGAACATGAGTGTGTTCATCGGCTATCGTATGCGCAAGCTCGCTGGTGCCATCTGCGCTACGCTCGGCGTCACCCTCCCCTCGTTCCTTATCATTCTGCTCATCGCAATGTTCTTCCACCAGTTCCAGGACAACGCTGTGGTTGCATCGGCATTCAACGGCATACGCCCTGCGGTGGTGGCTCTGATTGCCGCCCCCGTGTTCACACTGGCAAAGTCGGCACGCATCGCCCTCACCAACTGCTGGATACCCATAGGCAGCGCACTGCTGATATGGCTCCTGGGCGTAAACCCTATCTACGTGCTCGTAGTAGCAGGAATGTGCGGCTACCTGTACGGCATCCTAATCAAACCAACAGAATAAAATGATATACCTCCAGCTATTTCTTACGTTCTTCCAAATCGGACTCTTCGGATTCGGTGGCGGCTACGGTATGTTGTCGCTCATACAGAACCAGACGGTGTACAACCATGCGTGGCTCACAGCACCTGAGTTTACGAACATCGTGGCTATAAGCCAGATGACACCAGGTCCGATAAGTATCAACGCAGCTACATACTGCGGATACACCGCCATACACAAAGCCGGCATGGGCGAATGGGCATCCATCTTGGGTAGCGCGACAGCGACGTTCGCCCTCGTGCTGCCGTCATTCATACTGATGATTCTCATCTGCCGTGTATTTATGAAGTACATGAACACGCCGACGGTGCAGAACATCATGTCGGGTCTGCGCCCTGCCGTGGTAGGACTCATCGCTGCAGCAGCACTTCTGCTTATGACCCCCGAGAACTTCTCGTCGCCAGCTATCAACCCGTGGAACTTCTGGGTGAGCATCGCCATCTTCGTAGCAACATTCGTAGGCACGAAGTTCGTGAAGATAAACCCGATGAAGATGATAAGCTGGGCTGCGTTCGCAGGACTCATGCTGCTATATTAACTCTCAACGAATAAAAAAGCGTGATGGAGCACTGCAAACAGTGCTCCATCACGCTTTTTATTAATATTCCGCTTCGTTCGCCAAGTGCCACGTTGTGAGATACGAAGCACGGGTGATGTCCGTCAGTTTCGGATAGTTCACCGTGTCAGCCTCATCCGACGGGAAGTTGTAGTTGGGCTGACCGCCGGTGTGATACCACACGATAGGCACACCCTTCAAGTGGAACGACTGCTGGTCGCTGCCACCAACGGGGTTCTCCCAAGCACGATAGTCGGGGTCGAAGCAGAAGTTGTGCTTCGCCATGTCCGCCTTAAGCCACTCGCCAAACTTCGGATGTGCAGCCGTGAAGAAATACATGAGGTAGCGACTGTCCGTGCCGCTGCCCACCATGTCGAAGTTGAGGTAGCCCTTCACGTTCTGCATGTCCTTATAACTGTCGGTGAAGTAGCGCGAACCGAGCAGTCCGAACTCCTCGCCGTCCCAGAATGCGAACACGATAGTGCGCTCCGGCGTTGCGCCACTCGCTACGAAAGCCTTCATTATCTGCAGCACTGCAGCCACACCCGACGCATTGTCGTCGGCTCCGTTGTATATCTTGTCGCCTTCGAGGTCGCTGTACACGCCCTCATGGTCGAGATGCGCCCCCACAACAACCATCTCATCGGTCTTCTTGCCCGGCAGCACCGCGAGCACATTGCTAAGGTGCATCGTGCGGTGCACCTGCTTCTTTATCTCCGCAATAGAGTCAGCCTCAACGAAGTAGCGCACACCACGCTTCAACTTCTGCACGGCGCAAGCCTCAAATGGCTGTTCGTACGAGTCGAAGAAAGGCTTCAAACCTGCCTGGCGCATCTGCGAGATGATGTACTGCTTGGCGATGCGCGAACCGCGCTCGCCAGCACGACGGCCCTCCAAGAGGTCGTCGGCGAGGAAATACACATGCGCACGAGCCGCATCCTCAGTGATGGAACGCAAGCCGGCATCACACTGCGCAGCCAACTGTTTCTCCACTTTCGCCGACTTCTTCTGAGCGGCTTCAACAGTAGTCGCACCACTAAGAACGATAGCAGCCGACAACAATAGTTTATTTATCATATTCGAGTATTATACCGTTAGTCAATAATAAAGTTTAAACCAATGCAAAAGTAACGAAAAAACATAAGAATACCTCATCAAGAGTGGATAATTTATGGATTATTTGTTGTAACTTTGCACGTAAATAGGAAACATTATTTTAACATAATAACATACACAGAATTATGGCAAAGAAAGCTTTATTGATGATCCTCGACGGATGGGGCATCGGCAAACATGGCAAAGGTGACGTTATCTACAACACACCGACTCCGTATCTCGACTACCTTACAGCAGTGAGCGCACACTCACAGCTCCTCGCATGTGGCGAAGACGTAGGCCTGCCGGAGGGTCAGATGGGTAACTCTGAGGTTGGCCACTTGAATATCGGCGCTGGCCGTATCGTTTACCAGGACCTCGTTAAGATTAACCGCGCTTGCAAGGACGGCTCTATCCTCCAGAACAAGGAGATCGTTAAGGCTTACAGCTACGCTAAGGAGAACGGCAAGAAGCTCCACCTCATGGGCCTCACCTCTACCGGCGGTGTACACTCTTCGCTCGACCACCTCTTCAAGTTTATCGAGATTGGCAAGGAGTACGGCTTGAACGACGTTTACGTACACTGCTTCATGGACGGCCGCGACACCGACCCGAAGTCGGGCAAGGGCTTCATCGAGCAGGTTCAGGAGTGCTGCGACAAGAACGGTGCGCACATCGCAAGCATCGTAGGCCGCTTCTATGCAATGGACCGCGACAAGCGTTGGGAGCGCGTAAAGGAAGCTTACGACCTGCTCGTTGAGGGCAAGGGCAAGCAGTCGGACGACATGGTGAAGGCAATGCAGGAGAGCTACGACGAGGGCGTAACCGACGAGTTCGTTCTTCCTATCAACAACTCTACCGTTAACGGCAAGATTGAGGAAGGCGACGTTGTCATCTTCATCAACTACCGCAACGACCGTGCTAAGGAGCTCACAGAGGTGCTTACACAGAAGGAGCACGAGGAGGCTGGTATGCACACTATCAAGGGTCTGCAGTACTTCTGCATGACTCCGTACGACGCATCGTTCACCGGCGTTAACATCCTCTTCCCGAAGGAGAACGTAGCAAACACTCTCGGCGAGTATCTCTCTGCTCAGGGCAAGCGTCAGCTTCACACTGCAGAGACAGAGAAGTACGCTCACGTAACATTCTTCTTCAACGGTGGTCGCGAGACTCCGTACGAGGGCGAGGACCGCATCCTTGTTCCGTCGCCGAAGGTTGCTACATACGACCTGAAGCCGGAGATGAGCGCATACGAGGTGAAAGACAAGCTGGTTGGTGCTATCAACACTCAGGAGTACGACTTCATCGTTGTCAACTTCGCTAACGGCGACATGGTAGGCCACACAGGTATCTACAACGCTATCGCTAAGGCTGTTCACGCTATCGACAACTGCGTTAAGGACGTAGTAGAGACAGCTAAGGCTAACGACTACGAGGTTATCATCATCGCTGACCACGGCAACGCTGACAACGCTATCAACGAGGACGAGACTCCTAACACAGCTCACTCGCTCAACCCGGTTCCGTTCATCTACGTAACCAACAACAACTCGGCTACCGTTAAGGACGGACGCCTCGCTGACGTGGCTCCTTCTATCCTCCACATCATGGGTCTGGAGAAGCCAGAGGAGATGACTGGCGAGAACCTTATCTGCGACTAAGCAGTAAATAGTTGAGAGTTGAAAGTTGAATCATAACTTACGACTAACGAATAAAGCAAAACGCGCGCAACCATTCAGTTGCGCGCGTTTTTTGTTATTATGTAACTTAGCAGGATGCGTGGTTATTGTTATAGCAGGATGCGTGGTTATAACAAGAGCATGGTTATAGCAAGAACGTGGTTATAACAAGAGCGTGGTTATAGCAGGATGCGTGGTTATGGCAGGATGCCATAACCTCCTATGCGTTATACCTATCAGAACTTCTTTCCAAATACGATACTTATGAATGTCTTTGCGAGCACGGTGAAGTCGAACCAAAGCGACTGGTGCTCAAGATAATAAAGGTCGAGTTCGAGGCGACGCAACATCTTCTCTATGGTGTCGGTGTAGCCGTTGTAGAGCGTGGCGTAGGAGGTGACGCCTGGGCGGATAGCATAGAGCTGCTCATAGCGTGGGTCGCGCTCCATAATCTGGTCGATGTAGAATTTGCGTTCGGGACGATAACCGATGAACGCCATATCGCCACGAACTACATTCCACAACTGCGGCAGCTCATCGAGATGATGGGCACGCAAGAAGCGACCCACACGCGTGAGGCGCGGGTCGTTCAAAGCTCCTTCGAGCAACAACTGCGGTCCGTCTTTCTCGGCGTCGCGCGTCATGCTGCGGAACTTATATATGTAGAATGGCTTACCGTGCAACCCAATGCGCTCCTGCCGATATATCGTTGGCGCACCGTCTTCGAGCCAAATGGCAACGATGCAAATCAAAAATAACGGCGCAAAGACAACGAGGCACACAGCAGCTATTATGAAGTCGAGAACTCTTTTCATCTGTTATGTCTACGTATGCGATAGTCCGAAAAGCCATGAAAACGTTTTCATGTGCATCATATTATATAGTATGATATTACGAATGTGCCGGACATCTTTGCAAAGGTACTCCTAAAATTGCAGAATAGAGAATTATATGCAGAGTATTTCACGTTGTGAAACACTTGTTAACTATTCGGGTTAATACGAAGGAGAGAAAAGAATAGAAAAAGGGCATATAATAAAGGCTACGGCAAGAATGCCGTAGCCTCCTATAGTGTTTGTACTAAAAGCCGCTTAGAGCTGTGCAAGCTCCACCACCTTATCTACAGCAGCAGAGAGTCCGTCGACATTCTTGCCGCCAGCCTGAGCGAAGTGAGGCTGACCGCCGCCACCACCCTGGATGAGCTTGGCAGCCTCGCGAACCATCTGACCAGCGTTGAGCGAGTGGTCTTTCACGAGGTCGTCGCTCATGCAGACGTTGAGCATCGGTTTCTCATGAGCTACGGTACCTACAACGGCGAGCAGGTTAGCCGGAACAGCCTGGCGCAGCTTGAACATGAGATCCTTGGCAGCAGCCGGCTCCAGTGGGAGGACAGCTGTGATGACCTTCACGCCGTTCACCTCGCGTGCCTTAGCGATGAGGTCGTTCTTTGTGCGCTCTACGGCAGCAGCCTGGAACTGCTCGATGTTCTTCTTCATAGCATCGTGCTCCTCGATGTACTTGCCGATGACGCCCTGCAGGTCCTTTGCGTTGTTGAACAGACCGCGGATAGCCTTCAGCATGTCCTCGATGTCGTACATCAGCTCCTCACACTCCTTGCCGGTCTTTGCCTCGATACGGCGGATGCCGGCTGCTACGCTGCTCTCAGAGATTATCTTGAACATGCCGATGCGACCTGTCGACTGTGCGTGGATACCGCCGCAGAACTCGCAACTCGGACCGAAGCGCACTACGCGTACCTTGTCGCCGTACTTCTCGCCGAAGAGGGCGATAGCACCGAGCTTCTTAGCCTCCTCGAACGGAGTGTCGCGGTGCTCGTCGAGCGGCAGGTCCTGACGGATGAGGTCGTTGACGAGACGCTCTACCTTGCGCAGCTCCTCGTCAGTCACCTTGGTGAAGTGAGAGAAGTCGAAACGCAGCGTTGTAGGCGACACGAACGAGCCCTTCTGCTCTACGTGGTCGCCGAGCACCTGCTTCAGAGCGTAGTCGAGCAAGTGGGTAGCGGTGTGGTTGGCAGCCGAGCCCTCGCGAGCGTCTACGTCTACGCAAGCCATGAAGTCGGCCTCCGGGTTCTTCGGCAGAGCCTTCACGATGTGTACCGACTGTCCGTTCTCGCGCTTTGTGTCGGTGATTGTAACGGTCTCGTCCTCGCTAACGAGCACGCCGGTATCGCCTACCTGACCGCCCATCTCGCCATAGAATGGAGTGTTGTCGAGCACGAGCTCGAAGTATGTATTCTTCTTCTGTGTCACCTTGCGGTAGCGCAGGATGTGGCACTCGTATTCGGTGAAGTCGTAGCCTACGAACTGCTGTTCGCCCTCGCGCAGGATAACCCAGTCGGAGTTTTCAACAGCGGCAGCGTTGCGTGCGCGGTCCTTCTGCTTCTGCATCTCGGCGTCGAACTCGTCTGCGGCAACGGTGAATCCGTTCTCGCGGCAGATAAGCTCGGTGAGGTCGAGCGGGAAGCCGTATGTGTCGAACAGACGGAACGCCTGCACGCCGTCGAGCTCTGTCTTGCCCTGCTTCTTCAGCTCATCCATAGCCGAGTTGAGCATGTTGATGCCCTTCTCGAGAGTGCGCAGGAACGAGTCTTCCTCCTCCTTTATAACGTGGATGATGAGGTCGTGCTGAGCCTTCAGCTCGGGGAATGCCTCGCCCATCTCGCGTGTGAGCACGGGGATGAGTTTGTAGAGGAAGCTCTCCTTCTGTCCGAGGAAGGTGTATGCGTAGCGTACGGCACGGCGCAGGATGCGGCGGATTACGTAGCCTGCCTTAGCGTTAGAAGGCAGCTGACCGTCGGCGATAGAGAACGCTACGGCACGCAGGTGGTCGGCGCAGACGCGCATAGCCACATCGGTATCCTCCTTCTCGCCATATTTCATGCCGGTGATAGCTTCCTCTTCCTTGATGATAGGCTGGAAGATATCGGTGTCGTAGTTGGAGTGCTTGCCCTGCATGGCGCGTACGAGGCGCTCGAAGCCCATACCGGTATCGATAACGTGCATCGGCAGCGGAACGAGCGAGCCGTTAGCCTTGCGCTCGTACTGCATGAACACGATGTTCCAGATCTCGATAACCTGTGGGTCGTCCTTGTTCACGAGTTCGCGTCCGGGCACCTTAGCCTTCTCCTCCGGTGTACGCGAGTCGAGGTGAATCTCAGAGCACGGACCGCAGGGGCCCGTATCGCCCATTTCCCAGAAGTTGTCGTGCTTGTTGCCGTTGATGATGTGGTCGGCGGGCACGTGCTTCGCCCAATATGATGCAGCCTCATCGTCGCGTGTGAGTCCTTCTTCCTCCGAACCCTCGAAAACGGTTACATAGAGGTCGGCGGGGTTGAGCTTCAATACGTCTACGAGGTACTCCCAAGCGTAGTCGATGGCACCTTCCTTGAAGTAGTCGCCGAACGACCAGTTGCCGAGCATCTCGAACATGGTGTGGTGGTATGTGTCGTGACCTACTTCCTCGAGGTCGTTGTGCTTGCCGCTCACGCGAAGGCACTTCTGTGTGTCGGCACGGCGGCGCGGTTCGGGCTCGCGTGTGCCGAGGATGATGTCCTTCCACTGGTTCATACCAGCGTTTGTAAACATCAATGTTGGGTCATCCTTGATTACCATCGGCGCACTCGGCACGATGGTGTGTCCTTTCGACTCGAAGAACTTCTTGAACGAGTCGCGGATTTCGTTAGCTGTCATCATATTATATAATATTGTCGTTTTGTTTTTTAATTTCTTTCTAAAACGTTTGCAAAGGTACTTTGTTTTGGTTACTTTTGCAAATAAATTGCAAATAATATGGCATTGAATACCAATAAGAACGTGAAGTTGTACTACTCTATTAAGGAGGTGGCTGCTATGTTCGACATACGAGAGAGCACGCTGCGTTTTTGGGAGACGGAGTTTCCGCATCTGAAGCCCAAGACCGTGGGACAGAACGTGCGCCAGTACACGGAGAAGGACATCGAGCAAATTCGCGTGATACACAACCTTGTGAAGGTGCGCGGCTTCAAGCTATCGGCAGCACGCAAGATGCTCAACAAGAATCGCACGGGCGTGGACAAGAGTTCGGATATTCTTGCCACACTCATCAGCGTGCGCGACGAGCTGAAGGAGCTGAAGAAGCAGCTCGACAGCATGGTTTAAGTCGTGTAAAACGTGATGTTTCGGAACGTAAAACTACTACAACTATTAGCGGACAGCGGACGAAATCCAATCGGATGGCGTTCGAAATCTGATCGGGTGGCGTTCGAAATCTGATCGGGTGGCGGACGCAATCCGATCGGGCGGCGTTCGGTGCACGATGACAATCGCTGAACTTTCGCCCCGCACAACCAAGCCATTTACCCCACACAACCAAGCCATTTACACTGAAGGTAGGTTCTATTAATTCATAAATTCGAGTGGAAGCCGTTCCGTCAGATACAA
>ERZ791879.587-NODE-587-length-26679-cov-3.267879_pt1 | contig 26679 bp, 26 predicted proteins | sample MGYA00510162_ERZ791879 | MGnify/ENA primary metagenome ERZ791879 (study PRJEB30046, sample SAMN00792113) | human gut metagenome | study: EMG produced TPA metagenomics assembly of the A metagenome-wide association study of gut microbiota in type 2... | reverse complement strand
ATCGAAACAAGCAGAACCCCCAGAGAAAATATCCCCTATATCTGTGGCCTCGGAGCAAGGTTTGGATGCGAGCCCTTAAGCGAGTATTCAAACCGCCGCGACTAAAGTCACAGATATAGGGGATATTTTCTCTGGGGGTTCGTCTGTTTACTCACCCCGGCAAATTCCTATTTTTGTAACACTTTTGTTATACATTCTTATCCCACCTGTAAAGAAAAATAACACTTCTGTTATGGTACTTCCACAGCAAAAATATTATAATAAAATTATAAGAAATGTAGTACAGAAGATAGCATTTAAAGCACATTAAAAAGCATTTAAATAGCGTATTATCTACACCACATTCCAAGTTCAAAAGGCAGGAGGGATTCCCTATGAAGAAAAGATTAAGTACAATTTTAGCCACATTACTCATGACAGTAACACTTATTCCATTTGCTCCAGTACATGCAAAGGCAGCATCAGCAGATGTGACCAGACAGATGGCAGGGAATCGTCAGATAAAGGATATCAGTAAGAAGATGACAGCATATACGACAGCGATGAACATAAGCGTATGGTCCACTACCAAGCCAGTAAAGATGAAGCTTAACGATAATCAGAAGTTATCCATCGCCGTATTTGTAAGATATAATTACAAAGGTGACTACAGCTATACAGCGAAGGAGCTTCGTTCCGAGACTAAGAAGCTTTTTGGTAAGAGTGCTTCTGTCAGCAAGATTAAGAGCAGCAAGAAAAATAAGAATCAGGCAATGTTCGTATGTAGCTCCGACAGTAAGTTCTATAAAGATCCATACATGTACTGTGGCGGAGACTTCGGAGATATGATTCCAGATTATAAGATTAAAAAGGTTGTACGCACTGGTAAGAATACCTACACAGTAACGACACAGAACAGATATGGAATCTACGGAGAGAAAGGCAGAACCAATATTGGAACAACAACACTGAAGCTTAAAAAGACAGCAACAGGATATGTTGTGAAGGGCATTAGTTATCAGTATAATGGGAGATAAGTAATATAATAATTATAAATTGTAGAAGAGGAGAATGCAGTTAAGCATTCTCCTTTATTTTATTTTACAGAAAGTATTTTGCAAATACATGTGGACTGTAACTTAAAAATCAATGGGACAGTCCACTATAGGAATGTTATCGTTGAAAACGATACTTTTAATATTTCTAAGGAAAATTTCTAAAAATTATTTCCAATCCCCTACCCGTTCCGTTTCCTGTATACAAAATAGTAAAAAACTGATAACAAAGCAACAAAATGAAGTAAACTTTTGGTGGAAAATTGAAAATATAGTCTGACTTTACTAAAAATAACTAGATTAAAACGTCGAAATTAGGCATATTTAGGAATATGACAAAAATGAAATATATGGTATACTTTATTCATTATGAAGAGCTGTATACTTTTTTGGCTTTTAATAGGAAGAAGTTACAGCAGCTCCGGAATATTTTAATTTACATTCAGGATAGGAATTCTATCCAAATTATTACTTGCAGAAGAAGTATGAGAAAAACGATTATCAGATAAAGGAGAAGGACTGGATTTCGCGGGGATGGAAATTCTTTTACTTCATTTGATAATCAGCACAAGAAACAGGATTGGGGAAAGTATATGTATAAGAAAAGTGTACAGGGCTGGCTAAAGCACCTGGATTTTATGATCTTAGACGTAGTATGTCTATGGATTTCTTTTACGCTTGCATTCAATATGCGACATGGGTCGCTTGATGTACTGGCGAATTCTTTATACCGTGATATGATGTGGAGCCTCGCACTCATGGATATCGTGGTAATTTTTTTCTTTGATTCCCTGAAGAATGTACTGAAACGTGGATTCTATCAGGAATTTGTTATGACGGTCAAACAGACCTGTCTCATCACCTTATGTTCCGTATTTTATTTATTTACATTTAAGGAAGCAGACAGTTATTCAAGACTTGTACTTGGGTATACAGCAGCGCTGTATTTATTACTCAGTTACGTCCTGCGCTGTCTTTGGAAGAATTGCCTTCGCAAATACTTTGGAGGAGCCGAGAAGCGTTCTCTTCTTATCGTAACCGTATCAGATATCGTTGGTACCGTTATTGACAACATTAAGAATAAGAATTACGGCGATTATTTTGTAACAGGAGTATGTATCCTGGATGAAAAGGCAAAAGGCCGCGTCATCGATGGTGTGACAGTTGTAGCCGACGAAGACGATCTGGTTGAATATGTATGCCGCGAATGGGTGGGCGAAGTATTTGTTAATATTCCAGAAAGCGAGCCATATCCGGCAGAACTTCTTGATAAATTCATCGAGATGGGTGTTGTCGTACATATGAAGCTTGCCAAGTCCCAGAACTTACTCGGCAAGAAACAGTTCGTAGAACATCTTGGAACATACACCGTACTTACAACAAGTATTAACAGCGTAAGCCGCCGCCAGATTATCTTAAAGAGAATGATGGATATTGCAGGTGACCTCGTCGGCTGCATTATCACAGGACTCCTCTGTATCTTTGTAGGACCTGCCATCTACATCCAGTCACCGGGACCGATCTTCTTCAAGTAGACCCGTGTCGGAAAGAACGGAAAGCTGTTCCAGATGTATAAGTTCCGAAGTATGTACATGGATGCCGAAGAACGCAAAGCCGAACTCATGAAGGAAAACCGTGTACAAGACGGCATGATGTTCAAGCTCGACTTTGACCCTCGAATCATCGGCAGCAAGAAGCTCCCGGATGGCACGATCAAAAAAGGTGTCGGAAACTTCATCCGTGACTGGAGTCTGGATGAATTCCCGCAGTTCCTTAATGTACTGAAAGGAGTCGGCGGTATAATAGAGCCAACCAAGAAAAGGCCTGATTTTACAGGGTTTTCGCTGGCTTAGCTAGGTTCCTTTCATTATGATTTTTGAAGAAAACCAATTGCAACTCCCAGTGGAAATATATAAAATAAAGTGGTTTCTTGGATGCTTATTTTGACCCGATCTTAAATAAGTAAATGAAAATCATAATAAAAGTACTAAGAAGTGCTTAGGTGAAGGGCGGTAGTTAAAGTTTATAAAAATAAATTTTTTTAAGATAAAAAAGAGAAGAATATGGAAGAAGGGAAAGAAAATGAATAGGACTAAAAAGAATGACTTGGGTAGAAAGTATGCTGAGTCAGAAACAAAAAAAGAAGGATTTCCATTTAGACATTGGAAGGTTATTGCATTTTATTTGGTATTATATGATATTGTAGCAGTAAATTTTTCTTATTTTTTTGGATTATTAATTCGTTTTGATTTGCGTTACTCAAGTATTCCGAAAGAGTATTTAAACGCATTTATTAAATTCGCTCCGTTTTATACGGCATTTGTAATTATTATATTTTATGTATTTAGACTTTATAATAGTTTGTGGCGTTTTGCTAGTTTTAGCGAGTTGAATCGTGTCTTTTTTGCAACTATAATTACAACAGTATTTCAGGTGATTGGTATTACAGTATGCTTAGAAAGAATGCCATTATCTTATTATATTGTTGGATGTGGAACACAGTTTGCTTTAACATTAATAGTTCGGTTTGCGTACCGATATATTACTTTGGAACGTACAAAAATGGAACATTTACAAGATGCTAAAAATGTTCATCGTGCAATGATTATCGGTGCAGGTGCAGCAGGTCAGGTTATTTTAAAGGAATTAAAGAGTTCTGATTTGGTTGATGCAAAAGCATGTTGTATTATTGATGACAATCAGAACAAATGGGGACGCTACATGCTCGGTATTCCGGTTGTTGGTGGAAGGGATTCTATTTTAGAAGCAGTAGAAAAGTATGAGATTGACCAGATTTTATTTGCGATTCCTACAGCAAGCCCAGAAGAAAAGAGAGACATTTTAAATATCTGTCAGGAAACAAATTGCGAGTTAAAGAGTCTTCCGGGTGTATACCAGCTTGCAAACGGTCAGGTATCTTTAAGCAAGCTGAAGCCGGTCGCAGTAGAAGACCTCTTAGGACGTGAGCCGATCAAGGCAAACTTAGACGAAGTATTCCAATATATTCAGGGGAAAAAGGTTCTTGTAACAGGAGCCGGCGGAAGCATCGGTTCCGAAATCTCCCGTCAGGTAGCCGGACATCATCCAGAACAACTGATTCTCTTTGACGTCTACGAAAACAGCTTATACGACCTTGAACAGTGGTTAAAGAGAACTTATCCGGACTTAAACATGATCGCGCTTACAGGCTCTGTACGTGACAGCCGGAGAATCTGCCAGGTATTTGCACAGTATAAACCAGATATCGTATACCACGCAGCAGCACATAAGCATGTACCATTAATGGAAACATCACCGAACGAGGCAATCAAGAATAATGCCGTCGGAACATATAAAACAGCTTACGCAGCCATGATCAACGGCTGCCAGCGATTCGTACTGATCAGTACAGACAAAGCGGTAAACCCAACAAACATCATGGGAGCCAGCAAGCGTATCTGCGAAATGATCATCCAGTCTTTTGACCGAATGATCAAAGAAGGAAAAGCACACGAGATGCCAATGCTTTACACACACAGCGAAGAAGAGAATGGCATCATGCATCAGATCCGCCAGAAGAAATTTATTCCAAGAACAGAATACGTCGCAGTACGTTTCGGAAACGTACTCGGAAGCAACGGCTCCGTAATCCCACTCTTCAAACGTCAGATTGAAGAAGGCGGTCCGGTAACCGTAACCCATCCGGACATCATCCGTTACTTCATGACCATTCCGGAAGCCGTAAGCCTCGTACTTTCCGCAGGAACAAACGCCGAAGGCGGAGAAATCTTCGTCCTCGACATGGGATCACCGGTAAAAATCGACACCTTAGCAAGGAATCTGATTCGTCTCTCCGGGCATGAGCCGGATGTGGATATAAAGATTGAATATACAGGACTGCGGCCAGGAGAAAAACTCTTTGAAGAAAAATTAATGGCAGAAGAGGGATTAAAGAAAACGAAAAATAAATTAATACACATCGGCTGTCCAATCCCATTCAACACCGAACAGTTCCTTCAGCAGCTTACTGTCTTAATGAAAGCTGCCTACGATAATGACCAAAATATCCGCGAGATGGTAGAACTGATCGTTCCTACATATCATCCGGCAGGAAAGAACGGAAGCGAGAATAAAGGCAAGGTTTATGAGCTGCAGCGCAAGATGATGGAACAGGCTGCGGTGGCGAAGGAAGTGTAAGCAGGGCAGTTGAAAAGATAAGCAAAAGTAAAGTATGAACAAAAGAAATTTATAATAAATGCAGAAAGAAGGATAAAAGAATGAAAATTCCATTTTCACCACCAGATATAACAGAAGCAGAGGTAGAGCAGGTAGCAGAAGCCTTAAGATCAGGCTGGATTACAACAGGACCAAAAACAAAGGAACTTGAAAGACAGGTAGCAGATTTGTGTGGAGTAAACAGAGCAGTATGCCTTAGCTCTCAAACAGCCTGTGCAGAAACAACATTAAGAGTTTTAGGCGTTGGCGAAGGTGATGAAGTGATTGTTCCAGCGTACACTTATACAGCGAGTGCATCTGTTGTGTATCATGTAGGAGCAAAAATCGTTCTTGTAGATGTACAGAAAGATTCTCTGGAAATGGATTATGATAAACTGGCCGAAGCAATCACAGAAAAAACAAAGGTAATTATTCCAGTAGATTTAGGAGGAGTACCTTGCGATTATGATAAAATATTCTCTATTGTAGAGGCTAAAAAGTCTCTATTCCATCCTGCAAACAAATTACAGGAAGCAATAGGAAGAGTTATTGTAATGACTGATGCGGCACATGCATTTGGTGCCACATGGCATGGAAAGCCAGTTGGAAGTATTGCAGATTTTTCAAACTTTAGTTTCCATGCAGTTAAGAACTTTACAACAGCAGAAGGTGGAGCAGCAACATGGAGAGATATTGAAGGTATTGACAATGAAGAAATCTATCATCAGTATCAGTTGCTTTCTCTTCATGGTCAGTCTAAAGATGCTTTAGCCAAGACCCAGCTTGGAGCATGGGAATACGATATTGTAGGACCATGGTATAAATGTAACATGACGGATGTTGTTGCAGGAATTGGTTTAGCACAGATGAAGAGATATAAGGGACTTCTTGAAAGAAGAAAGGAAATCATCGGGAAATATGATGAGGCATTTAAGCCTCTTGGCATTGAGGTGTTAAATCATTATACAGAGGAGCATCAGTCATCAGGACATCTGTATATTACAAGAATTCCGGGAATTACTCTGGAACAACGTCATGAGATTATTGTAAAAATGGCGGAGCAGGGTGTAGCTTGTAATGTACATTACAAACCATTACCAATGATGACAGCTTATAAGAATCTTGGATTTGATATTAAAGATTATCCAAATGCTTATAAAAGATTTGAAAATGAAATCACATTACCATTACATACAAAATTAACTGATGAAGAAGTTGAATATGTAATTGAAAAATACAGTGAGATTGTGAAAGAGTACATTTAAGAATTATAAATGAGTTTTCAGGAAATGTGAGGATTGAGTATGAAAAAATGGGAAGAACTTCCTAAATTCATGCAATGTGATGAAGTAAAAGAGTATTATGATATACTTTCTAAAAAAAAGTTAAGCTTAAGATTAAAGAGGGCTTTTGATATTGTAGCAGCAACTTGTATTTTAATCATTACAGCAATTCCAATGATTATCATAGCAATTAGAATTGCTACAGAGTCAAAGGGAGGTGTATTTTATCGACAGGAGAGAGTTACTACCTATGGAAAAAAGTTTAAAATACATAAATTTCGCACAATGGTTGCTAATGCAGATCAGATAGGATCTGCAGTAACGGTTTCTGGAGATAATCGAATTACACCAACAGGAGCTTTTCTCCGAAAGTATCGTCTGGATGAACTTCCTCAAGTATTTGATGTACTTTCAGGTAATATGAGTTTTGTAGGAACAAGACCAGAAGTGACCAAATATGTAAAAAAATACACTAAAGAAATGAGGGCAACTCTTCTGCTTCCGGCGGGAATTACAAGTGAGGCAAGTATTCGTTATAAAGATGAAGCAGAACTCCTTGATGCTGCAGATGATGTAGATAAGGTTTATATAGAACAGGTTCTACCGGGGAAGATGAAATATAATCTTGAGAGTATTAGAGGATTTTCTTTCTTTGGAGAAATTGCGACAATGTTTAGAACTGTGTTTGCGGTTCTTGCGAAGGATTATGAATAAGAATTATGAGTAAAAATAAACCATTAATTGCATTACTTACAAATAATGATGATGATATCTATTGCTTTAGAAAAGAGTTAATAGAAGGGCTTTTAGATGAAGGATATGAGATGCTTATTTCTTGTCCAAATGGTCCGAAATTTGAACTTATGAAGGATATTTCTTTTAGGTATGATGATCCTGTAATTGATAGGCGAGGAACTAATGTTATTGCAGATGGAAAATTATTTCTTCACTATAGGAAATTATTTAAAAAAGAAAGACCAGATGTAGTTTTGACATATACAGCAAAACCCAATGTATATGCATCTGTAGCAGCAAGAACATTGGGTATACCTTATATCAATAATGTGACAGGGATAGGCTCCGTTGTAAATATGACAGGAATTAAAAAGGCATTTATTCTTTGGCTTTTTAAGTTGGCATACAAGGGAGCTGCTTGTGTTATGTTTCAGAATGCAACGAATATGAAGCTTGCTGTTGATTCGGGAATGATTAAAGGAGATTATAAATTGATTCCTGGTTCGGGAGTGGATTTAAAGAGATATCCTTTACAGGATTACCCAGCAGGTGGTGACGGGAAGACAGGAGAAACTATTGTATTCAATTATATTGGTCGTATACTCCATGATAAAGGGGTTGATGATTATATTGAGGCAGCTAAAAGGATAAAAAAGAACTATCCTAATACTGAGTTTAATATGCTTGGTTTTATTGAACCAACAGAAAATCATTATGAAAAAGAATTGAGTGAGCTAGAAAAGCAAGGGATAGTTAATTATCGCGGTTCACAAAAGGATGTAAAACCCTGGATTGCTAGAGCGCATGCAATTATTCATCCCTCAACGTATGGAGAGGGAATGAGTAATGTTTTACTTGAGAATGCAAGCTCAGGTAGGTTTTTGATTACTACCGATAATCCTGGATGTAAGGAAACAGTTATAAATAATGAGAGTGGATTTATTTACCATGGTGGGGATATTGATGCACTTGTAAATGCTATTAAAAAATTTTTGAGTTTTGACAATGAAACTAGAAGGTTAATGGGAATACAGGGAAGAAAGCATGTGGAGAAAAATTTTTCTAGAGAAATTGTTATTAATGCATATAAAGAAAAAATCAAAATGATATTAAGGTGATTTTATGAATAAATATTTACGGGCTTCGATATGTGAGATGATTTCTATTTGTAAATTTGGGTTATTAAAAATAGAAAAAGGAAAAAAATTTAATTGTAAATTAATAAATTTAGTATCACCATTAACTGAGGTGACCGTTGATAAAGGTGGAAGTTTATATATTGGTAATAAGTTTAGAATGAGAAGCGGAGCCAAGATTAGAGTGAGAAAAAATGCTAGTATTTCAATTGGAAAAAATTTTAGTATGAGTAATAATTGTGTTATTACAGCTTGGGAAAAGATTGAGATAGGAGATGATGTACAGTTTGGACCTAATGTACTTGTATATGATCAAGATCATGATTTGAAGGTTTCAGGCGGTTTAGCCGCGGAACAATATAAGACTAAACCTATTTATATTGGGAATGGTGTTTGGATTGGCGCAAATACGATAATTTTGCGCGGTACTGTCGTTGGAGATAATACTGTTATTGGTGCAGGAAGCGTTGTGAAGGGTGATATTCCGGCGAATTCTTTAGTGGTACAAAAAAGGGAGACTAATATTATGAAATTGTAATTTTAATTTGGGAGGTAAAGATGAAATTGGAAAAAAAAAGAATAGTATTTTTTGATGGAACTCTAATGCAAGGAGGAGCAGAGAGAGTAATTTCAATACTATCTAAGAATATGAGCAAAGAAAATTATGACGTTACAATTTTGCTTTATTATAATGAAGAAATTTTTTATGAGTTGGATTCAAATGTAAAGGTTGTTTCTGTTGTAGAAAAAACAGGCACAAATAATATTATGCTTAATATGAAGTGGATTCGTTTGTTTTTTAAAAAAAATGCGGATATTGTGATTTCATTTTTGGCTCCATTTAATATGTTGGCTATCACATGTAATTTGGGATTGAAAAATCCTATTATTGTAGCTGATAGAAATGATCCAAGAAAGATTCCCCAAAATTTTTTGCTTAGAAAAGTACGTGATTTTTTATATTTATTGGCAAATGGTGTTGTATTGCAGACAACACATAATAAAAATTATTTTTCGAATAGAATCCAGAATAAAAGTATTGTGATATATAATCCAGTATCCTTGAATGAAAAAAAAGGAATTGCAAATCAAGTTATTAAAGAAAAAAGGATAGTTTCAGTCGGGCGTTTAATGAAACAAAAAAATCAGTTGTTGTTATTGAAAGCATTCAAAAAAGTTGTGAGTATAAGACCAGAATACACCCTTACAATTTATGGAGAGGGGCCAGAACGTTCAATACTTGAAAATTATATATTAGAAAACGATATGGTGAAGTCTGTCAATCTACCTGGAAGTGTTAAAAATGTTTATGATAGTATAGCTAATGCAGAAATATTTGTTATGTCATCAGATTTTGAAGGTATGCCTAATGCTTTAATTGAGGCTATGTGTTTAGGGCTTGCTTGTATATCTACTAAAGTTTCTGGAGCGACAGACTTAATTGAAGATGGTGTGAATGGGGATTTAGTTGATGTTGGTGATGAACAGGCTTTAACTGAAAAGATCATTAGATTATTAGATGATGATAAACGTAGAAAAACATATGCTGAGAGAGCCATAAAATTAAATGAATTACTAAGTACAGAGAAAATAGTAAAACAATGGCTGGATTATATGGGAAAATTTTAGAGTATGAGGTTAAAAATGCGTTTTCGGGAGTTATTAGAAAAAATTAATAATGATATTGGTAGATGGAATCATCAAAATATTATTAAGGCATACATATTAATACCAGAATTTAGACTGGTGTGGAGATATAGATGGTTGCAATTTTATCGAACACACAAATGTTTAAAAATAATGAGCGGTATTCAAAGAATCTTATATCATAATTCTTGCGTGAGATGTGGTTGCGATATACCTAGTCATGTGACAATTGGAAGTGGATTAAAGATACTACATGGATTTGGAATTGTTATTAATTCTAGAACAATTATTGGTGACAATTGCACAATTGTGGCAGGTACTGTAATCGGAGCAAATCATACAGGACAACCAGTAATAGGGAATGATGTAAATATAGGTGTAAACTGTACTATTGTTGGAGGAATTCGTATAGGAAATAATGTGGAGATTGGTGCAGGTTCTGTTGTAACTCATAATGTACCAGATAATGCTGTGATATATGGGGAAGCATCACATATAAGAAAAATAAAAGAAGTATGAGGAAGTAAAATGAAAAAACAGAAAGTGATGATAATTGTTTCAAATTTAAAAATTGCAGGTGCGCAGAAAATGGTTGAACAATTGGCATTAGCAATGAACAAGGATAGATACGAACCATATATAATTTGCCTTTCTACACCATGCAATTCTTCTATAGAAAAAAAAATACTGGCGAAAGATATACCAATCGTTTTTTTAAATAAAAAATCCGGATTTCGGATAAAAATGTTTTTTAAAATTGCATTTTATGTAAAAAAAATAAGACCGTCTATAATTCATACACATGTAACAAGTTGGATATATACATTTCCAATAGCTTGGTTAAAAAAAATATGTATTCTTCATACGATTCATAGCAGACCAAATAGACAAGAAGGTAATATATTAGCTAGAAAGTTAATTACGTTTTTATATCATAGACATATTATTATTCCGGTGGCTATTTCAAATGAAATAAAAAAAGAGGCAGTACAGTTATATAAGTTATCTAATGATGAAGTTGAAATGATCGTTAATCCAGTTGATTATGTATCTTTTTCAAAAGTGGAAAAAAAGAACCATGAGGGTGTAGTATATGTAAATGTTGCTAGATTTGATGAGGTAAAAAATCAAATATTTATGATAAAAGCTTTTGCTAAGGCTTATAGAAGTAATTCACAAATTCGATTAGTATTAGCTGGAGAAGGTAAGCTTATGGAAGAGGCGAAACAATTATCTCGATCGTTAGGAATTGATAATGCTGTTCGATTTATGGGAAATGTTGATAATGTTCCAGAACTGTTTTCAATTTGCGACGTTTTTGTATTACCTTCTCTTACAGAAGGTTTGCCAGTAAGTATGCTTGAGGCAGAAGCAGCTGGTTTACCGATTATAGCATCTCGAGTAGGTGGAATTCCAGATATTTTTAATAATAATGGTTATCTTATTGAAGTAAATGATGAAAATGCATTAATTAATAGTATTTTGATGTTAACAAATCCAGAGATACGAGTAGAGAAGAGTAGAAATTCAAAAGAAATTGCGAAAAAATATTCTGCAGATAAGGTAGCACGAAAATATGAAGAATTGTATAAAAAGTATTGGAGAAAGCAATGAAAAAAATATTATTTGTTATTAGTAGTATGTCTGCTAATGGAGCAGAACGTGTTATGAGTCTTTTAGTGAACAAAGCAGTTAAAGATGGAAATGAAGTTTTTTTAGCATTAGTATCATCTCCAAAAGTAGAGTATGAGATAGATGAAAATGTTCATATTGAATATGTTGGAACAAGTGATAAAAAATCAATACAAGCTATGATGGAGAGAGTATCAAATCTAAGGAAGGTAATGAAGGAGTTTAATCCAGATGTTGTACTTTCTTTTTTAACAACATGTAATATATATTGTTGTTTGGCTGCTTTGAGGTTAGGGATACCTGTTATTGTTAGTGAGAGAAATGATCCTGTTAGGGATTGCCCAAGTAAGATTAGAAGATTTGTAAGAAATGTAATGTATCAGTTTGCTAAAGGTTATATTTTTCAAACAGAGGAGGCAAGAGATTATTTTCCAGCGAATATTAGAACTAATTCAATAGTAATACCTAATCCGGTAAAAAAACAGCTACCATTATGGAATAAAGAAAACAATAATCATATTATTATAGCAGCAGGTAGGCTGTCTAAACAAAAAAATTATCCAATGCTCTTAGAAGCATTTGCTCTGTTTAATAAAAAAGATAATTCATATAGGTTACATATATATGGGGAGGGAACAGAACAAGAGCAATTACAGAGATATGTAGAAAAATTAGGGTTAAGCCAAAATGTTATTTTTAAAGGATTGGAGCTTGATATTCATAAAAGAATGCAAGAGGCAACCATGTATGTATTATCTTCGGATTATGAGGGAATTTCTAATTCTTTATTAGAGGCTATGAGTATGGGAATGCCTTGTATTTCTACGGATTGTCCATGTGGTGGATCGAGGCATTTAATAAAGAATGGTATTTCAGGAATTCTTACAGAGGTTGGTAATGCAAGGAATTTTGCTGATGCAATAGAACAGATTGCATTTTCAAAAGAATATGCAAAAAGCTTAGGAAAAGAAGCTTTAAAAATAAGGTATTCTCATTCAGAAGATGAAATATTAGCGCAGTATTTTCAATATATTATGAGTAGGGTTAAAAAAAATGAGAAAAATATTATTTAGATTAGATGATATATGTCCAAAGATGAATCATGCAAAATTTAATCAATTTAAGGATTTATTTATGAAGTATAATGTGCATCCAATTATTGGTGTTGTTCCAGAGTGTAGAGATGATTTATTAAATATTGATGAAGAAGATTTGTCATTTTGGGGAAAAATGGTTGAACTTCAAAAAATGGGATGGACCGTTGCAATGCATGGATGTTTCCATGAGTATGTAACTAAATCTAATGGATTAATATCTAATGGGAGAAAAAGTGAATTTGCGGGATTATCATATGAAAAACAGATAGAAAAAATAAAATACGGAAAATATATACTTGAAAAAAATGGATTAAAAGTTGATGTGTTTATGGCTCCATCTCATTCATATGATAAAAATACACTAAAAGCTTTAAAAGCATGTGGTTTTAGATATGTTACGGATGGTCTAACAAATCTTCCTTATGAGTATATGGGTTTGACATTTGTTCCATGTAAAGAATCAAAAATAGTTAGAGCAAATAGATTTTCGACAGTGTGCTTACATACAAATACGGCAGCAGATGAAAGGCTTTTTGAAATAAAAAAATTCTTAGAAAAAGAAAAAAGGGAAGCGTGTATAGATTTTTATCAAGCTGCACAGATGAAAAAACAGCCATATTGGATATCTAGATTTAAGGAGCTTGTTTTTTATGCAAAGAAGTATTATGTTGTAAATACAATATATATTTTATATAAAAAGGTTAAGAGAGATTAAAATGATAGAACGAATTTTTAGAAAATTATATAATAGAGCGGTAGTTCGAACAGCGATAAAACAGGGCATGAAAGTAGGAAAGAATGTTAGGTTTCTTGGAAATCATAATTTTGGTAGTGAACCGTTTTTAATTGAAATAGGCAATAATGTAACGGTTTCAACTAATGTAACTTTTGTAAATCATGATGGTGGGACAGCTGTTTTTAAGAGATATTATAAATCTCAATATGAAAAGGTATTAAAATTTGGAAAAATTACAATACATGATAATTGTTTTATTGGTGCAGGGACAATTATTATGCCTGGTATAGAAATAGGACCGAATTCTGTTATTGGTGCCGGAAGTATTGTCACAAAAAATGTTGCTCCAGAAATGGTAGCAGCTGGGAATCCTGTTAGAAATATTTGTTCTTTGGAAGATTATGCTTTAAAAAGCAAGAATACTTCGCCTATTTATGATTATGAAAATTATAAAGCAAATAAACGGGGTGAACTTATGCGGGTATTTTTAAGTAGTGTAGATTATGAAAAGTGTAATAAAATTAATTAGATAATATTTGATTTATGGATAAAAATGATTTGGTTAAAATATTTGAGGATTTTACTTAGAATAATTGTTGGAAATGATAGAGTGGAAGTGAAAAAATGGTAAAAGGGCAAAATAATTATTTATGGAATATTGCGGCCGTGGTTTATGTTATTTGTAATATAACCTTTTGTGCAGGAAATCTTGTTATATTGAATTCGTTATCCATGTATTTCTTTTTAGGGGTTAGTGTTTTGTATATAATTCGTAAACGTTGTATACAAGTATCTTCTCTATATGGAATAGTGCATTTAATGATATTTGGAGCGTTGCTTGCAATTAGTATGTTATATGCACCACATTCTGTTTATAGTAGGAGTTTTGCCCAAAATACATTTTATGATTATATTACAATGTTGGTTATATTGTTTTGTTTCAGCCAATATATGACAGGAAAAGAAGAAATAAAAAAATTTTGGATGGCTACATTTATTGGAGGTGTGACCTTATCATTATATGTGTTTGAGATGTATGGTGTGGATTTTTGGAATATTTTACGTGCAAATTCAGTTGCAGATAGTAATAATATAACTCGAATAGGAACAGGGTTTGTTAATACAAATACGATAGGTATATACACTTCAATAAGTATGTGTCTAGGTATTTATTATGCTGTATTTAGTGAAAAAGCAAAAAATATAATTTATAAAATTTGTCTTATTATTGCATCGATAATTTGTTTTATTATGGCAATGGCCTCGGGTTCAAAAAAGTCATTTGTAATCATGTGTACTTTTTGGATTGCAGTATTTACATATAAACAGATTGGAAGCAAAAAAATACTTAGAGGAATAAAATATTTATTGATATTTACTTGTGTAGTAATTACTCTCTCTTTTTTAATACAACGCTTGACAATATTTTCTGGTATTGTAGCAAGAATGGATAACTTCATTTCTTTTATTCAATTTGGAAAGGGAAGTGCTTCTGATTTGGAAAGATCGTCGTTTATTTCACAAGGAATAAATTACTGGAAAAAATCACCGATTTTGGGGAATGGATTAGGGGCATCTGTATATTACATGGGAATGTATGCCCATAACAATTTTGTAGAGATATTAATGTCATTGGGAGTTCTTGGTTTTTCTGTTTTTTATTTGCCGATAATTGGTAGTATAATAAAATATATAAAAAATAAAATGAAAAATAACGAAGAAAATGAGTTATTTATATTAGGCTTTGCAATAATAGTTACTGCCTTTGTTTGTGGAATTGCTGCAGTATATTATTTTGATAGATACTGGATGATTTTGATATATTCTGCAATTTTTATGTGTAGAAATAAAAAATAAATTTGCAATAATAGTTTAGTTATGAAGGAGAGGTAATAGTATGATGGATATAAAAATATGTGTTATTGGTATATATTTTGGGGAGTTACCGCAATATTTTAAATTATGGTTGAAATCAGCAGAAATTAATTCACAGATTGATTTTTTGATTTTTACCGATTGTAAGTGTAAGTTACTTCCTAAGAATGTACGATTTGTGAAAATGAATCTTTCAGATGTAAAAAAAAGAGCAGATGCTGTAATTGGATTTGATACTGAATTAACGAAACCCTATAAGTGTTGTGATTATAGACCTTGTTTTGGTCTGATGTTTAGTGACTATCTTAAAGGATATGATTATTGGGGACATTGTGATTTTGATATGATTTTTGGAGATATTATGTATTTTTTAAAAAAATTCAACATAGAAAAATATGATAAATTTTTATCTCAGGGTCATTTGGCGTTTTATAGGAATACTGCGGAAAATAATAGTAGATTTTGGAAATTGGGTAGCAAATGCGGAAATCAATCTCAAATTTTTTCTTCACCAGAAGCATTTGCTTTTGATGAAACTAGTGGAATTGGAAGTATATATAAATATAATAATTATAGTTATTTTAATAAACGTATATTTGCAGATATTACACCTATACATGATAGGTTCACGTTAACTGGGAATGATAAAAATTATAAAAAACAAGTATTTTACTGGAAAGAAGGAAAAGTTTTTCGGTGTTATAAAAGTAAAACTAGATTACAAGTTGAAGAGTTTATTTATATTCATTTTCAAAAAAGAGGAAGTTTACCTATACATGATGTTAATGAGTTAAAAGAGGCATTTTTTATTACGAAAAAAGGGTTTTATCCAATGGATTCTGAATATGTTTCAGATTCGGATATAAAAAAATATAATCCATATTACTCTATTATTGTTGAAAAATGTGAGGGAATTATACATAATTATGCATTGTGGAAATATAGATTTAAAAGAAAATTTGGATTACTGAGTAGGTGATGGTGTGATAAAAAAGAATAAAATGTTTAAAAATCTAATAATTTCAATTTTAACGCAGCTAATTACATTAGCCTTAGGATTGATATTACCAAGAATTATATTGGTAAGTTGGGGATCTGAATATAATGGTTTAATTAGTACCGTAACAACGATAATGAGATATTTTTCTCTATTAGAAGCAGGCGTAAATGTATCTACGTTGCAAGCATTTTATAAGTCCATTGCAAACGATAATAAAAATGATACTTCTATAATAATTAAGACATCACAAAGCTACTATCATAAAATGTCAATAGTATATGCGTTATTAATTTCGATATTTGCATTTGGGTATCCTATGATTATTGATTCGGATATCCCATATTGGGAAATTGTAATAATAATTGCATTACAAGGATTGACAGGACTTATCAATTTTGCTTTTAGAGCTGCTTATCAACAATTATTAAATGCAGAAGGTAAGTATTATATTATTTCAATAATTACACTTTTTACGACAATATTTACATATGTTGTAAAGATTATATCAGTAATTGTATTTGATAATATTATTATTATGCAAGCATTAAGTGTAATTGTAATATTGATTCAGGCTTTAGTATATGGAATCTATTTTAAGAAAAAGTATTTTTGGATTGATAAATCAGTTGCGTTAGACTATAGTCTTTTAGCAGATAGAAAATATTATTTAATTCAGCAAATTGCTAGTCTTATTTTTAATAGTACGGACACATTTGTTATTTCGATGTTTTGCGGATTAAAGTATGTAAGTGTATATACTGTATATAATATGGTTTATTCGGCTTTAACTGCGCTTATTTCGATGGTAAGAAACAGTTTGAATTATATTTTACGTCAGGCTTTTCATAAAGATCACGATTTCTTTTATCGAGTATATAGAGCATATTCATCTTTTCAAATTACGATGGGATCAATATTAACATCCACAGGAATATTGCTGATTATTGGATTCATTAAATTGTATACAAAGGGTATTAATGATATTAATTATATTGATTTTGTTGCAGCTGTTCTTTTTTCAATTAATATTATATTGGAATGTGCTAGAGGTGCAGGGTTGGCTGCTGCAAATATTGCAGGAAAAGCATCAAAAACAACGTATCGTTATATTATAGAAGCTGCTATTAATCTTTCAGTATCATTATTATTAGTGAGAGGGTTAGGTATAAAAGGTGTTCTTATTGGAACAGTTGTGGCCGGAATATATCGTTCAATTGATACCATTATATATATTAATAAATATGTGTTGTTGAAAAAAGCATATTCAGAGTTCGCATATGTAATCGGATGTATGATTATCTTTAGTATATGTGCATTATATGCATATAATGTACCTATTAGAATACACAGTTATTTAGATTTTTGCATGGCAGGAATCATTTGTTTCTTTATCGTACTGTTGATTTATAGCATATTTTATATGATTTATAATAGAAAAATAATATTTGCTATAATTGGGAGGAAAAAAAGTGAGAGATAGATATCTGGATAATTGTACATTTGCTAAGACGATGTTGATGATATTTGTCATAATTGGACATAGTATATCTTTTTGGAACGGAGAATGGTTTACTGCATTAACTCCAGAGAAAACATCGGTATTATATAAGTATTTAAGTATTTTTATTGGTGGTTTTCATATATATGGATTTGCTTTAATATCGGGGTATATTTTTTATTATTTAAAGATAGAGAGGAACAAGTATCAAAATTATTTAAAGTTTATTCAATTAAAGATAAAAAGACTAATAATTCCGTTTTTATTTGTAATGTTTTGTTGGGTTTTGCCGATAAATCAAATATTTTTTAAATATAATATATCAGATATTGTTTTTAAGTTTTTATTGGGTACAAATCCTAGCCAACTTTGGTTTTTATTAATGTTATTTTGGGTTTTTGTAATTTTTTGGCCGATGACAAATTTTATAAATCAATATTATTTCGGCGGGATTATTATAGTGTGTTTTTTATATTTGCTAGGCACAGTTGGAAGTAATATATGTCCGAATTATTATATGATATGGACTTCATGCCGATACATTTTGTTTTTTTGTTGTGGATTTTTTATAAGGAAGTTTAAAATGGAATTTTTAAGTAAAAATAATCCATTGATATTTTTTAGCTGTTATTGCTTGAGCTTCATGATATATAAATTTACCTACAATGTTGGGAATGTTTCTGATGTTTACAAATTGTATTCATATGGAATTGAATGTGTGTTCCATTTAACCGGCGCAATTACGGCATTTTTTATATTCCAAAGGCTAGCAGAATACATTGATACGAACCAAAAACAGATTTCCAAACTTTCTCGATATAGTATGCCGATATATTTATTTCATGAGCAAATTATATATTTAGTGATTGGGTTGTTAAATAGAAAGTTAAATATATATATATTATCAATTGTATGTTTTATGGTATCAATTAGTTTGTCATATATAATTAGTAAAATATTATTTAAGTGGAGAGTTACAAGAATATTAATAGGTGAAAAAAAGTAGAATATATCATTAAGTAAAGGAATAGATACGCTTTTTTTATTATTGATTAAAAGAGAATATTGTTAATTTGATGTTAGAATAAAATGTAAGTACCGCACTGAAAGAGAACATCATTATGGCAAAGCACAGTGACAAACAATTTAAGCTGGATGCAGTCCAGTACTATCATAATTATAGGAACTTAGGACTGCAGGGTTGTGCTACAAATTTAGGAATCAGTCAGCAGTCATTATCATGCTGGCAGAAAGAATTGCGTGAAATAGGTGGCGGTATTGAAAGCTATGGTTTCGGTGACTATGCTTCTGATGAAGTAAGAGAAATTGTATGATTAAAATGAGAATTACGAGATACACAAGATGCCCTTGAAGTGTAAAAAAGCAATTAACATTTTAGGAAAATGACAGAAGCTATTTGTCTCGAAATTATTGAGAGAGTAGAAACTACCCATAAGGCAAAACACCGAGTTTCTGTCTCTAGAATGTTGAAACATCTTGGAGGTTTTCGTTCTGGTTATCATGCATGGCTAAAACGTGCTCCTTCTAACACAGAAAAAAGACGTGAAGCTGTAAAAGTTAAAATTCAAGATATTTACGATGAATTAAAACAGAATTATGATATCCCTAAAATTACCAAGGATTCTGACTTCAGTAGCGAATTGAAAAATATCCTTGATGAACAGTTTAATCCTAATTCAAATCGCGGAAGCCAGTACATATCAAAAGAATACGAAATTTATACGATAGTGGATTAAATAACATAATTGATGAATAAGAAAATTTTGACGAAAGAAGATGAGAAAATGTCTGATTTTAATAAAGTAGTTGCTTTTCAACAAGTAATGCCATATTTAAATAAAGAACAGCAGAAAAAACTGGCGCTTACCATGGGAATGGATTTACAAGAAATAGAACGTCGTCTTATTGGAAAGAACAAAGAGGATGAGTTTGTTTTAATACTCCTTTGCATGGAAGTGTGTAAAAGTATTACAGGTTTTGATGAGGGGGTATCACAGTTACTAAAGACAGCAACGGCAGATTTACTTATTGAACTTAAAAATGGAAATAAATTTATGCTTGAAATAAAGCATACAGATAAAGAAAAGTATTCTATAAGTATGGGAAACCTTGAAAGAAGAATGGAATATGCAAAAAAATATAATTTGGAATTATATTTTGCAATATCAATTAAAGGAATCTGGATGCTTTTTAATGCAGAATTTTTAAAAGAAAAAAGAGGTAAGATTAGTATTTCAGATTTAACTAAATCTAAATTAGATGAGATATTGGGATGTGTTAGTTATGTGTTTCCTAAAAATATGAGAATTAAAAGTGTATATTCAACAAATGAAGCTGTTAAATCAACTGGAATTCGATTTGAACCGTATGGTAAATTGGTGTCATATGAATTATATTATGATAATAAGAAAATTTTTAGGATAAAGGGGAAAAATAGCCCGTATTTAGGCTATTCAATGATTCTAGAAGCATTGCAGGATAGATTGTCTATGGATACACAAACAATAGAACGTTCAGGGGAATATACGATAATTAATGAAAGTTTTACAAGAGATTTTAATGTTATATCAGAATATAAATTTTTGTTAGCACCCATTGAGCATACAGCATATGATGCTGATAATAAATATACAGCACATACTTATATTGAGAAAGTCAAGGAGAATACAGCTCTTTTTAGGGAGCGTTTTCAGTTAGATCATATAAGAGGTATGATGCAATATTTAGTAGAGAACGGGGTAGATATGTTGTATATTCAAAACAATCTGATATACAAGATAAATAAGAATAATTGAAAATAAGAGTATCAAGCAGAGTTTCTAAAATAAGCTAGGAATTTTAAAATGAACATTTGGAATGAATTGAAAAAAGAAGTGTTGTGATATAACATATGAAGGGGAAAAGCGAAGGTTCGAATCCTTCGGTACCCATTAGGAAGTGAATTAAAGATATATTAAAAATACTTGGAGAAAAAGATGGGAAAATACTTTGGAACAGACGGTTTTCGCGGTGAAGCGAATGTAAATTTGACAGTAGACCACGCACGTAAGGTAGGCCGCTTTTTAGGCTGGTATTATGGTCAGTTAAAGAAACAGAGAGGGGATGATACACCGGCAAAGGTTGTCATCGGTAAGGATACACGCCGTTCAAGCTATATGTTTGAGTATGCGTTGGTTGCCGGGCTTACAGCCTCAGGTGCAGATGCGTATCTTTTGCATGTAACAACAACTCCTTCTGTGGCTTATGTAGCAAGAACAGAAGATTTTGAGTGTGGTATTATGATTTCTGCCAGCCATAATCCATACTATGATAATGGTATCAAGCTGATTAATGGCAATGGAGAAAAGATGGATGAAGCTACAATTAATCTTGTAGAAGCTTATCTTGATGGCGAGTTGGAAGTGTTTGGTCAGAAGTATGAAGAGATTCCTTTTGCACATAAGGATGCCATCGGATGTACAGTGGATTACGCAGCAGGTCGTAACCGCTATATGGGCTACCTTATTTCACTTGGTTTATATTCTTTTAAAGGAATGAAGGTTGGACTGGATTGTGCGAATGGAAGTTCCTGGAACATGGCAAAGCAGATTTTTGACAGTCTTGGAGCAAAGACATTTGTTATTAATGCAGAGCCGGATGGTACGAATATTAACAGAGATGCAGGTTCGACACACATTGAAGGATTGCAGAAGTATGTAGTAGAGAATGGATTAGATGTTGGATTTGCCTATGATGGAGATGCAGACCGCTGTCTCTGCGTAGATGAAAAAGGAAATGTAGTAGATGGAGATGCTATTCTTTATATCTACGGAAGATATATGAAAGAAAGAGGTAAGCTGCTTACCAATACAGTTGTAACGACAGTTATGTCAAACTTTGGCCTATACAAGGCTTTTGATGAGTTGGGAATTGGCTATGCCAAGACAGCAGTTGGAGATAAATATGTTTATGAATATATGACGAAGAACGGATGCCGTATCGGAGGAGAACAGTCCGGTCATATCATATTTTCAAAGTATGCATCAACGGGGGATGGAATTCTTACCAGCTTGAAGATGATGGAAGTTATGATGGCTAAAAAGAAAAAGCTGAGTCAGCTCACAGAGGATTTACATATTTACCCACAGGTTCTTGTGAATGTAATGGTAAAAGATAAAGCCGTAGCGCAGGCAGATGCAGATGTGCAGGCTGCGATATCAAAAGTAGAAGAAAGATTAGGAGATACTGGAAGAATTCTTGTTCGGGAGTCTGGAACAGAACCATTGATTCGTGTTATGGTAGAGGCAGAAACAAAAGAAATCTGTCATACATATGTAGATGAAGTGGTTTCGATTATTAATAAAAAAGAGGCAACTAGATAATATTTTTTCATTTTGTAGAAGATGAAGAAAGCATTTATTATTATAAAAACACGAAAAAGACATAGTGGCATAATTCGGAGGAAAATATCATGGCAGTATTAGTAACAGGTGGAGCAGGATATATTGGAAGTCATACTTGTGTAGAGTTATTAGAAAATAATAAGGAAGTTGTTGTTCTTGATAATTTGAGTAATTCCAGCGAAGAAGCATTAAATCGAGTAAAAAGAATAACAGGGAAAGAAGTAAAGTTTTATAAAGGTGATATTTCAGATATAGTTATTTTAGATACCATTTTCAAAAAAGAAAATATTGAATCATGTATTCATTTTGCAGGATTGAAGTCCGTAGGAGAATCTGTCGCAAAACCATTAGAGTATTACCAGAACAATATTGCTGGAACATTAATCCTTTTACAGAAATTGAGAGAATACAATGTAAAAAATATTATTTTCTCATCTTCAGCAACCGTATATGGTGATCCTGCATTTGTACCGATCACAGAAGAATGTCCAAAAGGTCTATGTACAAATCCTTATGGCTGGTCTAAATCTATGCTAGAGCAGATTCTTATGGATATATATAAGGCAGATGAAACTTGGAATATAATTCTACTTCGTTACTTTAACCCAATTGGAGCCCATAAAAGCGGTCTCATGGGAGAGAATCCAAATGGAATCCCTAACAATTTAATGCCATACGTAACACAGGTAGCGGTAGGCAAGTTAAAGGAATTAGGAATATTCGGAAACGACTATGATACACCAGATGGAACAGGAGTGCGTGACTATATTCATGTAGTTGACCTCGCAAAAGGTCATGTGAAAGCCCTTCAGAAAATAGATGAAAAATGTGGTCTTAAAATATATAACTTAGGAACCGGAAAAGGATATAGTGTATTAGATATTGTAAAGAATTTTGAAGCTGCTACAGGTATGAAAGTTCCATATGTTATAAAAGACCGCCGTCCCGGTGATATTGCTACATGCTACTGCGATCCAGGAAAGGCAGCAGAAGAATTAGGCTGGAAAGCAGAAAACGGTATAAAAGAAATGTGTGAAGATTCTTGGAGATGGCAGAAGAAGAATCCAAATGGGTATGAAGGGGAAGAATAATTTAAATAGCAGATGGGTTTGAATCTGCTATGGTAAATATTTTATCGGATAGTAAATTGGCATAGAGATATTATGAGGGTTTTTGATTGATTACAAAGAGGTGAAGATAATTATGGCAAAAATTATTGAATTATTTAATCACAAAGGCGGAGTCAGCAAAATAACTACAACATTTCATTTGGCATGGAAATTAACACAGAAAAATAAGAAAGTATTGGTTGTGGACGGGGATTCACAATGCAATTTAACAGGAATGTTTTTAGGAAATGATTGTGTGACATTTTTAAAAAATGCTGTAATTCGCCGTAATCAAATAGTACATGAGGGGGATTATACAGATATTCTCGCTAAGCGTTAGGATATTTACGAACAAGATGTCATCGATATTAGGAAATTTATTTTAAAAGTTGGGAAAGCAATATATGATTGTGTTATTTAGTCAGGATGATTTATGTAGAATTAAAAAAGTAATAAAATGTAAATAAAAATAAAAAATGGTTGCAAATTTTTGGGATGAGTGATAGGATAATCATAATAGAAAGTGGTCTTTTCGATGGTATAAGGAAGTTATGTATGGTAATATTATCAGTAGTAATATAGATATTCAGAGAAAAGAAATATTTAGGAAGGATTTTATTATGATATTTTCAATTAAAAATATTGGAATTATAAAGAGTGCAGACGTAAAGATGGATGGATTAACTGTAATTTCCGGTGCGAATAATTCAGGAAAGACTACGGTGGGGAAGGCTCTGTATTCGATTGTTAGTGCAACAGAAGATTTAAAAGAAAAGCAGGACATTGATCAGGCAGAAGCAATTTACAATAGAATACGGAAGATAGCAGATGTGTTTAGTCACTTAATGCGTGCTTACGATCGAAGATCCTTGTTTTTCTCTTTTGATATGGAGACAGCGAAAGATATTGTAGAAGAAATCTGGTATATAAAAAATGAAGACTACAGAGGGCAGAACAATTTTGCTTATTATAAAGTATTATTATATGAATTTTATGAAAAGATAGTGACTGATGAGTTTTTAGATCTTGCATTAAAGGATATAAAGGATAAAAAAGGGTTATCTCTTGAATTGCAAAGGAAGATAAAAATAGAATGGAAAGAAAATAAAGACAGTGCACTGAAACAGTGTAAGAGTGCGATGGATTTTATTTCTTCAGTACAGTCCTCCAAAGAATTTGCTTTAAAAATGATAGATAGAGCATTACAGGAAGAATTTTTAGGACAAGTACAATCAATGACTTTAATGAATGAGATTGAGGAAGAATCCAGTTTAAGATTACGGGAAGAATCAGGAAAAGAATTCTTTAATATATCGTTGAATGACCATAGTGTAAATATGCAAAGGTCACGATTTGAAGAAAGCTATTTTAAACAAGGGTATTTTGTAGATGATCCCTATGTTATAGAAAATAATATGCCGATGTTTAGATTTATGAGGATGAGAAATCGAACTACAGGAAAAATGAGTTATACAGAATCAACAGTGCTTCCTCACAGGGAAAAGATGAATCAATGGTTGAAAATAAATATACAAGCAGAAAAGGGAATTAGTGAGAGCTTGTACAAAGATAAGCAAATTGCAGATGTAATGGAGAAGATTAATGCAATTGTTCCGGGAAATATATCGAAAGATACTTATATTGATTCAGGGAGAAGAATAAAGGTAGGAAATTTAGCTACAGGTTCTAAGGTATTTTCTATTATTAAAAATATATTGGAGAAGGGGAATATTGACGAGGAGTCATTGTTAGTTTTAGATGAGCCGGAGTCTCATCTTCATCCTAGATGGATTAATGCATTAGCTGAGGTATTGGTACTTCTTGTGAAGGAGTGTAACATTACAGTTTTACTTACAACACATAGTCCTAATTTTTTATTGGCTATAGATGCATTGATGAGAAAATATGATATTCGTAAAAATTGTCATTTTTATCAGACGGAGAAATTAGAAGATGATTTCAGGGTTCAATATGTGGAGAAGACGGATGATTTAGATGAGGTATATGCAGAGTATGCCAGAGCATTTTCTCAGATGAATGCGATGAGAAAGAAGTATATGGCATCAGAAGAAAGTTAATATTGGGATGGGAAATATGGAGAAATTGCAGCTATTTTTTGATAAATATGGGATACAGAAGAAAACTTATACAGAGTTATCAAAATCAGATGATAAGAAAAAAGAGAGTCTGATTGTATCAGACGTTAAGGCGGCATATGATTTTGATGAAATTACACAATTGTTTTTCCCAAGAGCATACCCTTCATCTGCAGATGCGATTTTATTTAAGGGGAAAAACATATTTTTAATTGAATTTAAAACAGGATTTCAAAGAGTGAAGTTTGATAGGAATCAATGTGAATGTGAACATATCAATGGAGAAGTGTGTGAAGATTATGCTAAATTATTTAAAAGACATCAGAAAAATATCGATAAGGAGTTAAAAGCAAATTTATTTCAAAAGGCAGCCGAAAGCAGATGGGTATTAGCGTATCATCTTTTACCGCAGATATGTGAGAATACAGAGGACATAAAAGTATTTTTTGAAATAGTAATAGATAAGGTAAAGGAACATCCTATTGATTGTATGGCAGAAATGATGAATGAACTTTCTGAACTAAAAGATGAGAGTAACATATATGAAAGTATGAATCAATCTTTAAAAAAACTATATTGCGAGAATCGTTTTACAAGAGAACCTTCATTATATAATGAGGCGAAGGTACTTTCCGTAGAAGAATTTGAAGAAGAATTTTTGTTCAATTAAAATTAGGGATTGTATTTATGGGATGAAAGTTGTATTTTGCAACCTAAAAGTGTAACAAAGTGCAATGTATAAGAGGATATTGCGTTTTTTGATTAAAGCGAAGAGTTATTGTTACCAATACTGTTGTAACGACAGTGATGTCGAACTTTGGTTTTTATAAAGCCTTTGATGGGCTGGGGATTGGCTATGCCAAGACAGCAGTTGGAGATAAATATGTTTATGAATATATGACGAAGAACGGATGCCGTATCGGAGGAGAACAGTCCGGTCATATCATTTTTTCAAAATATGCATCAATAGGGGATGGAAACCTTACCAGACTTAAGATGATGGAAGTTATGATGGCGAAGAAGAAAAAGATGAGCCAGCTTACAGAGAATTTACATATTTATCTGTAGGTTCTGGTAAATGTGAGAGTCAACAGAAAGAGAAAGGAAAGAAAAAACATGTGTGGAATTGTTGGATTTACAGGAGTACAGCAGGCAGCTCCGATTTTATTAGATGGTCTGTCCAAGTTAGAGTATCGTGGATATG
>ERZ791879.581-NODE-581-length-26842-cov-33.850450_pt1 | contig 26842 bp, 13 predicted proteins | sample MGYA00510162_ERZ791879 | MGnify/ENA primary metagenome ERZ791879 (study PRJEB30046, sample SAMN00792113) | human gut metagenome | study: EMG produced TPA metagenomics assembly of the A metagenome-wide association study of gut microbiota in type 2... | reverse complement strand
AGTTTTTTGTAGAGGTAAAGGACAGTACAGGAAAAGTAGTGCGAAGCAGTGCAGTAGCAGTATCGGCAGTAAAAGCCCAGGCTCTGACAATCAGTGCAAAAGCAGGTTCAAACAAAGTGAATGTTGGAGACAAGGTGACTGTAACAGGAACAGCAGCAGGAGGAACCGCACCATATACATACAGCTATCTGTTACATAATAAGGATACAGACAGCTGGTCACGTCTTACACCACAGTTTATAAATAGCGCAAGCTACACATGGACAGCGGGAAGTGTTGGAAACAGAGAGTTTTTTGTAGAGGTAAAGGACAGTACAGGAAAAGTAGTGCGAAGCAGTGCAGTGAATTGTAGTGTGACTATACAGCAGGAAGATTGGGAACTTCCTATTATGTAAAATTGTTACAATAGAACTATGAGCGAAATGGGTATCGATGCTATAGAAGTAGTTTCGATATCCATTTAATAAAATTATGTTAATACAGAAAGATATTTATTTGTTACTTAAAATCAAGTATTGAATTATTAAATACTTGTATGATATTTAAAAATAGTAGTAAGAAAGTACCAATAAAAGCCGCGATAATTGCGGCTTTTTTGTATGAAAATAACTATATAATTGTCGAAAAGATGCGAAAATAATAAGAATACAACATGAATCTAAAAATAATGATATTGTAAATTGCTTTAGGTTCGTTATAATTAATATATAAAATGTTAGTTTAAAGAAAAATCAAAGGGAAAGGAAAAAGAAGTATGAAAAAACGTACAACATATCTGCTTAAGCGATTGGCAGCCGCGTGCTTGGCCTTCGGAGTCGCTTTTACAGGGATGCCGGCAAGCAGTCTGTACCCGATTACACAGGTACAGGCAGCAGAAACAGCGTCAGAAAGTACTTTAGCTACAGCTTCACAGGCTGCGAAGTATGGACTGGCCGATGACATTCAGGATGGTGCTATTCTGCACGCCTGGTGTTGGAGCTTCAACACAATCAAGGAGAATATGAAGGACATAGCAGCGGCAGGCTTTACAACTGTCCAGACCTCTCCGGCGAATGAGTGCAAGGACACTTATTCAAATATGAAGCTTATGGGAAATGATGAGGTAAATGGTACAGACGGCTGCTGGTGGTGGCAGTATCAGCCGACTGACTGGAAGATTGGTAACTATCAGCTGGGCACAAGAGATGATTTTAAGGCGATGTGTGCCGAGGCTGATAAGTATGGAATCAAGGTTATTGTTGATGTAATTCCAAACCATACCACACCTGATCTGGCAAAGGTATCTGATAATCTTTACAATGCAGTGGGTGGCAAGGACAATCTGTATCATGCAAATGGTTTTAAGGAGATTACACAGTGGGGCAATCGTTATGAGTGTACCACAGGACAGATGGGCGGACTTCCGGATGTAAATACAGAGAATCCGGATTTTCAGGCATATTTCCTTAAGTATTTAAATGACCTGATTGCATGTGGTGCTGACGGCTTCCGTTATGATACAGCTAAGCATATCGGTGTGCCTTCAGATCCTCTTGATAAAAAGAGCACCAGAAACAATTTCTGGCCTGTTGTGACAGGTGAGGAGTCAGCAAATGGTGTTACACTGAGTGATAAAAATGTGTTTACATATGGTGAGGTATTACAGGGCGACAATGTACCTGAGTCAGAATATGCCAAGTATATGCGTATGACAGCCAGCAGCTACGGTGAGAGCTTAAGAGGAGCCGTTACCGGTAATTCCTTTGATGTAGATACTATTTCAAACTGGAGACATGCTTCACCGGGCAGACTGGTTACATGGGTAGAGTCTCATGATACATACTGTAATGCAGGTGTTTCATCAAGGATGACAGATGAGCAGCTTCGTCTGGCATGGGCAGTAATTGCAGCAAGAAAGGATGGAACTCCGTTATTCTACAGCCGTCCGGATGGTTCCAATGGAGCCAGTGGCAACCGTTGGGGCAACAATGTACTCGGTGCCAAGGGAAATAATGAGTTTAAATCTACTGAAGTAAGGGAAGTAAATCTCTTCCGTAATGCCATGGCCGGCAAGTCGGAGTATTTACGCAATCCTGGTAAAGATTCACAGATTCTTCAGATTGACCGTGGTACTGAGGGAACTGTTATCATCAACTTAAAAGAAGAAAGTGTAAATATTAATTCCGATACAAAGATGAATGACGGAACCTATAAGGATCAGGTCTCAGGCAGAACCTTTACAGTATCAAACGGCAAAATTTCAGGTACTCTTGACAAGAGAAAGGTTGCTGTTATTTACAACAAGGATCAGGAAAGCGTTGGTATTTCTTCTACAACAGGCTCAAACAGCTTTTCAACAGATACACTTGATGTAAAGCTTTCGGCTAAAAATGTGCAGAACGCTACATATACCACATCTGAGGGAGCTTCAGGAAGCTATACAGACGGAGAGATTATCGCAGTTGGTGCAAAGAGTCAGATTGGTGATACAATCACTGTAACAGTAAAGGGTACAGGAACAAAGGGTGAGGTCACTGACAGCGCTGAGTTCAAAAAGACAGAGAAAGACCCATATCTTAAGTATATTGATGGAAGCTATGATGTATACATCAAGAAGCCTGACGGATGGGGAGACAAGATAAACTGCTATGCATATGTTGACAAGGATACAAACAACGGAAAATGGCCTGGCGTAGAGATGAAATATCTGGGCGAGGGTGTGTATGCATACAATTTACCGGATGATTTCAAGACCGCAAGCGTTATTTTCAATGATGGTGTTTCACAGTATCCGGCAGCACAGCAGGTGGGACTCGAGTTTACAAAGGGTCAGTCAATGGCATATATCAATGGCAGTTGGACAAAGGTAGAGAAGAAGGCTGATGATATCAAGATTACTTTTTCAGCCGATACGGTTTCGGCAAAGGTTGGAAGTGAAGTTAAGCTGACAGCGCAGGCAAGTGGAGGAAGTGGTAATTATACTTATAAGTTCATTATAAGTGACAATAGTGGAAATTGGTATAAAATTAGAGATTACGCAAGAAGTAATACATGTACATGGAGACCAGGGGCAGCGGGAAATAAAACCTTGTATGTTGATGTAAAAGATAGTGCAGGTGCATATCAACGAGCAGCATTACCAATAGAAGTAAAAAAAGTCAATGAAAAATTAAGTGTAAAGCTTGCTGTATCACCATCGGGAACAGCAAAAGTTGGAAGTGAAGTTAAGCTAACAGCGCAGGCAAGTGGAGGAAGTGGTAATTACACTTATAAGTTTATTTTAAGTGACAATAACGGAAATTGGTATAAAATAAGAGATTACGCAAGAAGTAATACATGTACATGGAGACCGGGAGCAGCAGGAAGTAAAACCTTGTATGTTGATGTAAAAGATAGTGAAGGAGCATATCAGAGAGTAGAGCTTCCAATACAGGTTACAAAACAGACTGAAAAATTAAGTGTAAAGCTTGCTGCATCACCATCGGGGACAGCAAAAGTTGGAAGTGAAGTTAAGCTAACAGCGCAGGCAAGTGGAGGAAGTGGTAATTACACTTATAAGTTTATTTTAAGTGACAATAACGGAAATTGGTATAAAATAAGAGATTACGCAAAAAGTAATACCTGTACATGGAGACCAGGGGCGGTAGGAAATAAGACGTTATATGTTGATGTAAAAGATAGTGCAGGTGCATATCAGAGAGTAGAACTTCCGATACAGGTTACAAAACAGGCTGAAAAATTAAGTGTTAAATTAACAGCCTCACCATCGAAAACTGTAAAAGTTGGAAGTGAGGTTAAGTTAACAGCGCAGGCGACTGGAGGAAGTGGAAGCTATTTATTTGATTTTCTTGTTTGCAGTCCGGATAATAATTGGTATAGGCTCCGGGATTATGAGAAAACTGGTACTTATCTATGGGTGCCAAAGACCGTGGGTAATACAATGTTATATGTAGATGCTGTAGATAGCGAGGGAAATTATAGGCGTGAATCATTGTCTATATTGGTAACAAAATAGGTAAAATAAATATATTAATATACAAAGTGAGGATGTTCATAGTATGAAGAAAAGAATATTTGCTTTGATATTGTGTGCTTCGCTTATGACAGGAGAAATGACATTTTGGCAAGCTCCTGTTGTTAAAGCAGAGACAGTATCAGGCAGTGAAAGTAAAGATGGCAAAGTAGCTGTTAAAAAGGTTGCAACTCAGAATCCGACAAGTCCGGCAGGCGTTATTTATGCAAATAGCCGTGATGATTTTAGAGATGAATCAATTTATTTCGTGATGACAACACGTTTTTATGATGGAGATTCAGAGAATAATGTTCAATGTTGGGATGGTACACAGTATGATGATCCTGACGATCCGGAATGGAGAGGTGATTTCAAAGGCCTTGCAGAGAAACTGGATTATATTAAAGCACTTGGATTTACAGCAATATGGATCACACCTGTTGTAGAGAATTGTAGTGGATATGATTATCATGGATACCATGCTCTGAATTTCTCTAAAGTGGATCCAAGATATGAATCAAGCGACTTTACATATCAGGATTTTATTAATGCAGCACATGCAAAAGGATTAAAGGTAATTCAGGATGTAGTATTTAACCATACCGGAAATTTTGGAGAAACAAATCTTTTTCCTATGATTGAGAAACAGGGAGATTTAAGCAGTTCAGATTGTATGAAGACGCTTCCTAATAGTGGGCTTCCAACAGATTATAATCAATTGCTTCCGGCAAGGCAGTATAATGCGCGTATAGAGAAGATGAAAAGTGAGACAGGTGATCCTGAACATATTTATCATCATGAGAAAAGTCTCGGCTGGGAGGAATATAGCTGCCAGACAGCTCAGATTGCCGGAGATTGCGTGGATTTAAATACGGAGAACCCAAAGGTTTATAAGTACTTACAAGATGCATATAACAGTTATATTGATATGGGAGTAGATGCATTCCGTGTTGATACCGCAAAGCATATTTCAAGATTAACATTTAATAATGCACTTATACAGCCATTTTATGATGAGGCAGAGAAGAATGGAAATGATAGTTTCTATATGTTTGGAGAAGTGTGCACTCGCGATCGTGATGTATGGAACAAAGGTGTACCTCCTCTTTCGGCTCCATTCTATACATGGAAAGAATCTAAGGATTACGCATGGAGTGATACAGATAGAACTGTAAATGAACAGTCAACTTTAGACAACTTTAATGATAATAAAGATATAGAAGCCCAGCCTACAAGTGATAATGCATTCTTGAACGGTAATGATTATCATACACCGGATTATAGTAAAAATTCTAAATTTGGCGTTATTGATTTTCCAATGCATTGGAATTTTGAAAATGCAGGAAGTGCGTACGGCATTGCGTTAAGTGGAGACAAGTGGTATAACGATGCAACATGGAACGTTACATATGTTGATTCGCATGATTATGCACCTGATCAGGCTCCATCAGATCAACGTTTTGCCGGCTCACAGGATACATGGGCAGAGAATTTGAGTCTTATGTTTACATTCCGTGGTATTCCTTGTATTTATTACGGATCAGAGGTGGAATTCCAAAAAGGAAAGATGATAGATGTAGGTCCTAACGATGCATTAAGTAATACAGGCCGTGCGTATTTTGGAGATAATATTGAAGGTGAAGTAACAACAACTGACTTTGGTGAGTATTTTGGTGCAACAGGAACAATGAAAAAATCGTTGAATTATCCGTTATCAAAGCATATTCAGAGATTAAACCGTATACGTCAGGCAGTACCGGCTCTTAGAAAGGGTCAGTATTCAACATCAAATATTGATGGAAATATGGCATTTAAGAGAAGATACACAGATGATAAAACGGACAGCTTTGCACTTGTCACAATAAGCAATTCTGCAACGTTTAATAATATTCCGAATGGTACATATGTGGATTGCATTACTGGAGATACAAAAAATGTTACTAATGGAAGCCTTACAGCTGAGTGTTCGGGAAAGGGCAATTTAAGAGTATATGTATTGAATACTGCTAAGACACAGGCACCGGGTAAGGTTGGTACAGATGGTAAATATCTTTACAATGCAACATCTGTTGAAGATGCACAGGAGCAGAGCGTTTATTTTAATAATACACAAAACTGGAATAATGTAACAGCTAATTTATATGATGATAATGGTGCTTTGGTGCAGAGTATTCCAATGTCAAAAGTAAAGGATGGAGTATATGCATGTACATACACAGGAAATAAAATAGGACTTAAGGTTATATTTACAAATGGCTCGGACTCAAGTGTAAAGGCTGAATTCAAAGATGGTGGATGTTATGATACATCTGGTTATAAAGGACAGTATGAAGGAGATATAATTCAGGTACAGTCCGTAACGTTAGACCAGAAAGAAATTAATATGAACACTGGAGAAAAGAAGACGGTTAAAGCAACTGTTGCTCCGGAAAATGCAAAGTATAAAGGCTTGTCATGGAGTTCTTCGAATAAGGATGTTGCAACTGTAGAAAAAGGAATTATTACAGCTGAAGGAGCGGGAACAGCTGTGATTAAAGCGCAAGCGAGAAATGGAGTAGAAGCATCAGTAAAAGTAACTGTAAAAGAAGTGCCATATGATTATGAGAAAGTTGCAGATGGAAAATTAGCTATTTATTTTAAGAAACCATCTGGATGGGGAAGTTCTGTTAATTGTTATGCATATAATACTACAAATGGAACTAATAATAAGCTTACAGGGGAATGGCCTGGTACAGCTATGGAAAAGCTTCCAAATGGAGTATATAGATGTGTGCTAGACGAAGCAACTGCTAAAAGTGGCAAGGTTCTTTTCAATTCAAATGGAACTCAGGCACCGGCAAGTGGAGGCTTTGATATTAAATCATATGCTTTATATGATCAGAATGGATATTGTGAAACAATAGTTCCATCAGACAAAATAGTAACTAAATTAGATGTTAAATTTAATACAGATGTGATAGAAACAGCGAAAGTTGGAAAGAAAGTCAAATTAACAGCACAGGCAAGCGGAGGAAGTGGGGATTATACGTATAAATTCATTCTCACTGATAATAAAGGTAATTGGTACAAGATTAAGGATTATTCAAAAGATAATACAAGTACATGGACTCCGGGAGCTGTGGGCGACAAAACATTATATGTGGACGTAAAAGATAGTAAAGGCGCATATGTGAGAGTCGGGCTTTCAATGAAGGTCACAACACTCAATGTCAATTTTACTGCATCACCTGAGAAGACAGCAAAAGTTGGCAGTAATGTAAAATTAACAGCACAGGCAAGTGGGGGAAGTGGAGACTATACATATAAATTCATTCTTACTGATAATAAAGGTAATTGGTATAAGATAAAAGACTATTCAAAGGATAATACAGCTACATGGATTCCGGGTGCTGTGGGTAACAAAACATTGTATGTAGATGTAAAGGATAGTGAAGGAACTTATAAAAGAATGGAACTTCCAATTGAGATTACAAAACAGACTGAAAAATTGAGGGTTAAATTTACATCTAAGTCCGATGATACTGTGAAATTGGGAGATAAAGTGAAACTAACAGCACAGGCGACAGGCGGAACTGGAAATTATTTTTATCAGTTTGTAGTATGTAATCCGGATAATAATTGGTATAGAATTCGAGGATATGAGAAAGATAACTCATGTTTCTGGACTCCAAAAATGGTAGGAAAGACAATGCTGTATGTGGATACAGTAGATGGTAATGGAAATTATTGGAGAAATCTTTTGTCTGTAAATGTTCAATAAATTGTAATATTCTTATATTGGGAAAATATAAGGAGTATTGTAAATATAAAAAGATGATATTTTGCATCGTGAATGAAAAACATTTATGCAATAGCAAGGGGTAGTGCTAATGAAAGCACTACCTTTTACTTTAGATAGCATTAACTTAAGAAGAAAGAGCATTGATAAATATACTATCAATCACATGGTTTGATGTTGTTTATTGTATATTTTGTTAGCTACCTGCCGGATTTGTGGAGTTACCGCACGAGAATATTCATTTAGTTGCAAAATTTCTGGAAGTTCACAAATAGTATATCTTTTTTTCATTAAAAGTGGTAAAATATATTAGTGCTATAGGACTAAGAAGATTAGTTGAATATTTTAAGTTAGGAGATTTAACATATGAAGAAAAAGGTAGTGGCTGCTTTACTGGCAGCACAAATGGTTGTTACATTGTGTCCTACATCCTCTGTATTTGCGACAACATTTGATGATACTGCAGCTGTACAGGAAGTGGAAACAGTCGATGATTCGCAGGAGCTTTATGGAGCAGAAACACCTACTCCGGAGTCTGATTTTACATGGGATGGAAATAAAATCACAAAGTATAACGGAGCAAGTGCCAATGTTGTGCTTCCTTCAAGAACCACAGCGATAGGGGACTCGGCATTCAAAAATTGCACCGGCTTAAAGTCAGTGACTATTCCGGACAAGGTCACATCTATTGGAAGATATGCTTTTCAGGGATGTACAGGCATTACAAGTATAGTTATACCATCACGAGTTGATACTATAGGATACGGTGCGTTTATAGATTGTACGGAATTGAGCAGCTTCGAAATAAAGAGCAGCGTGTTACAGCATACAGGTCAGTATGGTGATGGAAATATATTTACGGGATGTAAAAATCTCAAAACTGTAAAGCTGACTGGAAAAATGAAATATATTCCTGATACCATGTTTGATGGTGCAGACTATCTGGAGTCTATAGTGATTCCAAGTTCGGTGACATCAATAAAAGATAAAGCATTCAGGGACTGCAAGTCTTTGAAGCAGGTCAGCATACCAAAATCTGTTACTTCAATTGGCGAATATGCGTTCAAAGATTGTACAGCATTACGGTCGATTTCGTTGCCTGAGAATTTGACAACATTAGGAAATTGGGTTTTTTCAGGCTGTACAGCTTTGAACAATCTGGTCATTCCATCAAGAGTGAAGAGTATAGGCTGCTATGCATTTAGTGGCTGTACATCTCTTTCAAATCTGGAAATAAAAAGTGGCATATTGGAAAATACAGGGTATTATGGGGATGGCTATCTATTTAATGACTGCATCAAATTGAAGACTGTATCGCTTACGGGTGATTTAAAATCTATTCCGGCCGATATGTTCGAAGGTGCAGAATATCTTGAAACACTTAAAATCCCAAGCACTGTAACCACCATATCGAAATCTGCATTTAGTGGTTGTACCTCATTGCAGCAGATTACAATTCCGGAAGCAGTGACATCAATAGAGGAGAATGCATTTGAAAACTGTACATCTTTAGAGACTTTGGTTATTCCTTCAAAGGTAGAAAGCATCGGCTATTACGCATTTGGTCATTGTGATAATGTTAGAGAGGTGGAGATTAAGAGTGATAATTTAACGAAGATAGGTATATCTGGTTCTACATCAATCTTTGGGGACTGCATAAGTCTTGAAAAAGTAAGAATGACAGGTAAGCTGGAAAGTATACCGTCTAGTATGTTCAGGGATTCGCAATACATTCAGAGTGTTGAGCTTCCAAGTACCATAAAAGAGATATCAAGCAGTGCATTCGAGAATTGTTCGTCATTGAATCAGATTACCATACCGGAGAATGTGACAGCTATAGGAAGAGATGCATTTAATGGATGTAAAAGCCTTGAAGAAATTACTATTCCGGTCAATGTGGAAACACTGGGAAATGGAGCTTTTGCGAACTGTACTCTGTTAGAGAAAGTAACAGTACAGAATCCTGATATGAATTTCCATTTGAACTCTTATGACTCTGATTATAATCATTTTGGAAATGATGACTTTGTAAATATAATAGGTTATGGAGATTCTACAGCGAAGACTTTTGCCGATGAAAATGGTATTAGTTTTACAGAAAGCGAGAATGCAGAGGTGAAGTTTGATGGTGCTTCTGTCACATTAGCAGATACTATCGGGCTCAATTTCTACGTGAAGATGACTGCAACTGACGTAAAGAACAGCAAAGCTTATATGAAATTCCAACTGGCTGATGGAACAGTCAAGAAAGTAAGCATAACTGACACAAAACAGTATTCAGAAGATAAAAACACAAGAGTATTTACCTGCACTATGCCGGCTGCAAAGATGTCTGATATCATCAAGGCACAGCTAATCATTCCGGAGGCAGATGGTACAGAAAAAGCAAGTGATACAATTACATATTCAGTAAAGAAGTACTGTCAGCATATTTTAAATAATTCTGATTCGTATGATGCAAATACTATAGCAGTCATTAAGAAGATATTGAATTATGGTTCATACAGCCAGCAGTATTTCAGCTACAACATGACAAATCTCGCAAACGATATGCTTGAAGATAAGGAGAAAACTCTTACAAAGCAGAATGAGCTCATATCAAAAAACTCAACCTTCAGTGTGAATAACGTAAATGGTATCAAATATTTCGGAAAATCTCTGATACTTAAATCGAAAACAGACATGAGAATCTATTTTGAGCTTACAGACAGCACTAAGAAAATTACTGATTATGCATTCAAATGTGACGGAAAGGTATTAAAACCAGTCAAGAACGGCAGCATATATTACGTAGATATCACAGATATAACACCGGCAGAGTACGGCAAAGTATTTACGATTACAGTATCAGGCAAGAACTTCGTTTCATCCAGTGTGTATGATTATTGCAGAAGTGCAGTAAGCTCAAGCACTACGGATGGTAAATTAAAGAATCTGAGTGTTTCTATGTATGAGCTTGGAACAACGGTTAAATAATATGGTTAATTGATTGTTCGGATGCTTTATATTGGTTTTATATCAGATACAGCAGTTGTAATAAGTGCAAGTTACTATTGGATGAGAAAATCCGCTATACCGGGTACGGTATGGCGGATTTTTAGATTTATTTTAGATTTTTCTTTTATCTTGAGGAAAATGGTGGTATTCTAATATTAGTACTAAAGGGTTATTGTTTATGACGAGATTTAAATTTAAATTGGAGGATTGATTTATGAAATCTAAAATTTTATCTGTTATATTGGTGATGGTATTATTTATTACATCTTACATGCCAGCTTCGGTGGTACGAGCTTCGGAAATAGGCAATGTAGATTCGTGTGCGATGGATTATTTAGAAAATAAAGAAATCATTAATAATGATGTAAAGATAAAAACATTTTATCCCGGTGGCTCTGTGTCTGCAGCACTAACTGTAAATGGTGATTTATATTGTTGGGGAAAAAATGATTGTGGACAAGTGGGAAACGGCTCTACTGAATATCAGTATACACCAGTAAAAGTATTAGAAAATGTTAAAGAATTTTATAGCGATGGTTTTACATTAGCAGCGATAACTACAAATGGAGATTTATATTGCTGGGGAAAAAATGATTGTGGACAAGTGGGAAACGGCTCTACTGAATATCAGTATACACCAGTAAAAGTATTAGAAAATGTTAAAAAATTTAATTACTATAATGAAGCATCAGCAGCGGTAACAACAAATGGAGATTTATATTGCTGGGGATATAATACTAGTGGTGCAGTAGGAAACGGCTCTACTGTTGACCAGTATACACCGGTAAAAGTATTAGAAAATGTTAAAGACTTTTATTCTTATTCTGATGTATCAGCAGCGGTAACAACAAATGGAGATTTATATTGCTGGGGATATAATTGGTATGGAACAGTAGGAAACGGCGCCAATGCTGATCAGTATACACCAGTAAAAGTATTAGAAAATGTTAAAGACTTTTATTTTTGTTCATATTTATCATCAGCGGTAACAACAAATGGTGATTTATATTGTTGGGGATATAATAATTGGGATGGAACAGTAGGAAACGGCTCTACTGAATATCAGTATACACCAGTAAAAGTATTAGAAAATGTTAAAGACTTTTATTCTTGTATTAATTTATCATCAGCGGTAACAACAAATGGAGATTTATATTGCTGGGGGGATAATGAATATGGTGAAGTAGGAAATGGCTCTACTGTTGACCAGTATACACCGGTAAAAGTATTAGAAAATGTTAAAGAATTTTATGGCGCTGGTTTTACATCATCAGCGGTAACAACAAATGGTGATTTATATTGCTGGGGATATAATACTAGTGGTGCAGTAGGAAACGGCTCTACTGCTGACCAGCATACACCAGTAAAAGTATTAGAAAATGTTAAAGAATTTTATTACGCTGGTTTTACATCATCAGCGGTAACAACAAATGGAGATTTATATTGCTGGGGAAAAAATGGTTGTGGACAAGTGGGAAACGGCTCTACTTATGCCCAGTATACACCGGTAAAAGTATTAGAAAATGTTAAAGACTTTTATTCTTATTTTTATTTATCATCAGTGGTAACAACAAATGGAGATTTATATTGCTGGGGAGATAATCATTATGGTCAAGTAGGAAACGGCGCCTATGCTGATCAGTATACACCAGTAAAAGTATTAGAAAATGTTAAAGATTTTTATGGAGATGGTTCTACATCATCAGCGGTAACAACAAATGGTGATTTATATTGCTGGGGATATAATTATTGTGGAACAGTAGGAAATGGCTCTACTAAAAATCAGTTAACACCATATAAAGTTACATTTCCAACGGATGAGAATAATGATTCAATTACCGAGCTTACACAAATAAAATGTAATGTGAGACAATATGGTGCTCCTACATATGTAAATACTTCTACAGGAGACGTATATGATGATACAGATGCTTTTATAAGAGCAATGAACAATTATCTTATGGCATTAAAAACAGCTTGTGATACTGATGCAAAAGCCATTAAGAAAAATAAAAGTACAAAAGCCAAAATGTTGAAAGACAGAGATGCTGCTTCAAAGGATAAAATAATTACAATGGATTCAAATATATCTGATACTGCATTGGATAGTGTTTATGAGGCACTTGCGCAATATTTAGATATGTATGTTGATGAGGGAAAGACTCTTGGAAAAATTGACACATCAGCAAGTTTGGTACAAGTAAGCGCAAGTATTGTTAATGAAATAAGAAATAATCTTGATGGACTCAATTTTGAGAGAACTATTAATGGTTATACTGTGAAGTTTAGCGTTACGCATTTTTTATGGGCTTATTTTGGGAGTGTTTCTGTTAGTAAAGGTTTAAATGAATCGTATACCGGAACGATTATTTCAAGTGCCAAAGGCACAGCGAAGGTGCTTAATGAATATATTAACACTCTTTCTGACTGGACTGAGGATGCTCTATATTCTTGCCTTAACTCTGTAGTCGGAGAATTTGCACAGGTCACATGTATTTCAGGTTTCACATATAATGAGATTAGTGAATTATTTTCTGATAAGGTTGCAACTTTACAGAGCAGAGGATATGGTAATACTCTGAAGAATTTTCAAAAAATGAAAGATGGTTATGATTTAGTTTCGGATATTGTGACAGCAAAGAAATCCAAAAAGTTATCGGATGTAATGCAAAATGCTGATACAATATATAAAAAATTAAAGAAAATAGATTATTCAGATAAGTCAGTCAGCAATTCCATAGTTAAGGCTGCAATGGATAAACTCGTTAAGGCCAAGGAAACTTTACAGACAGATTTTGAAAATTATCTTTATAAAGGCGATGCTGGAAAGAAAAGCTGGATAACAGAAAAATGGCAGAATTTTCAAAAATTGTTTGTGCAGTGCCCTGTTGATGTCGAAATTGATGATGAAAATGGAAATGTTCTCGGTAGTACAAATGGAACGGAGTATACATATAAAGATGATATATATATTGATGTTGATGGAGATGTGAAGACAATTATAATACCATCCGATTTAAAAGTTAAACTTAAATTTACAGGCACCGATGATGGAACAATGAATTATGTAATAGAACAAAATGTTGACGGCAATCCGGTTGGAAGGTTAAATTACTATGATATTCCATTAAAAACAGATAAAGAATATACACAAAGTCTTGATGGAGATGATATCACTGCAGACTCTAACGATGCGGTTATTTCTAAGGATTCAACAATCACTCCTTCTGAGTATCTTAGTGTATCAGATGATGCTAATATAACTGTCGAAAGTGCTGAAACAGATGGTGGTACAGTAGTAGGAACAGGTATATATCCACTTGGTGATCCGGTTTCATTAACTGCTTATCCTGAAAATGGCTATAAGTTTGCTGGATGGTATATGGATGGTGAATTACGTGATTTATCATCTATATATAGATTTACTGCGAGAGAAAACGTTGATATAGAGGCAAAATTTGTCAAAGATACTGTAAGAGATACATCTGCTGTAGTAAAAATTGCTGATTCATATAAAGCATCAACAAACTTCATCGTTTACAAGAATGAAGATGGAACTGACAATATATTAATTAGTATGATTGGAGAATCAAAGATAGATAAATTAAATGTATCACTGAAAAAACATACTAACAGCTCCATAGATGAAAAAAATCTTTCCATAAGTGCAGATGAAGATAATAGATTTATGATTGATGCTGAGAATGTAGATAACGTAAGTTCAATTGACATTTATAATACGGATAACAACCGGTTGATTGGAACAGTTGAATTTTCAAACGAGCAGCAGCCGTCATTATATGGGCACAGTATATCATTGAAAAATAATGGGCTGATTGCTGTTAATTCCTATTGGAAGATGACAGATGATTTTGTCAAAAATTCTGGGGCTTACGTGGTTATGTCTATAAACTCTAGTGTAAGCAATGCTCTTAGTAAAAACGATAAAAAAATATATGTTAAGGATGCTGTCAATAAGAATGGCTATATAAACTTTATATATGATTTAGCGCCTGCACAGATTGGACAAACCGTAACAACTGATTTATTCTCTTCAAATGGAAAATTAATCAGCAGCTCTTCATATAGTATAAAGGATTATTGCTATGACTATCTTGATGCATATAAAGCCGGAGAAAACGAAACAGAAAAAAATCTTGTTATTTCATTACTGAATTATGGTGCATATGCTCAAAAGTATTTTAAATATGAAACGACGGATTTTGTTAACAAAAATCTTACTGACAATGAAAAAAATGTGCCGGAAATTCAAAATAGTAAGGCATTTATTGAGCAGTATGGAAAAAATAGTATTGTAAACAGCAACGGAATAGAGTATATTGGAACGTCTTTATTATTGGAATCAGGCTGCGTTATAAGGCATTATTTTAAAATTGACGATAGTAAGACTGGAAATCTGTCATGCTATGTGAACAAGGGAACATCATCTGAACGTAAGCTTGATTTGAAGAAAAAGGGCACTTACTACTACGTTGATATTGACAGTATTCCGGCATATTCTCTAAAAAAAGATTTTAAAGTCACGATTTATAATGGTAAGGATAGTAGCAAAAAAACGATAATTGATTATTCTGTTTATAATTACATTGCAAAGGCATTATCGAAAAATGATAATTCAACACTGTCAGAATTGATGAAATCACTATACTGGTATGGGCAGTATGCAAATGAAATATATAGCAAATAGAATAAAAGATTTGGAATTGGAGGATTGGGATATGAAATCGAAATTTATGTCTGTCATATTGATAGTGGTATTGTTTATCGCTTCTTATATGCCTGTTTCAGAAGTAACAGTAACAGCAAATGTAGGAAACGATAAGGTTGAAATTAAATCAATAAATTTATGGAATACATCTGCAGCAATTGCGTCTAATGGCGATTTATACTGTTGGGGATTTAACGGATATGGCGGTGTTGGAAATGGTGCTACGAATGATCAGCATACCCCGGTAAAGGTTTTAGAAAATGTTAAAGAAACAGTTTTGGAAAATAATACTACAGCAGCTATAACAGAAGAGGGTGATTTATATTGTTGGGGGTATAATAAATATGGACAAGTTGGAAATGGAGCAACAGATAATCAGTTAACCCCGGTAAAGGTCTTAGAAAATGTAAAAGAGGTTTATTTAGACTTTTATACGGCTGCCGCAATAACAGAGAATGGCGATTTATATTGCTGGGGCTTCAATTTGGCAGGGCAAATAGGAAACGGCACTACTGTTAATCAGCTAACACCGGTAAAGGTTTTGAGTAATGTCCGTAAATTTTGCATTGATGGTCTTACATCAGCCGCAGTAACAGAGAATGGCGATTTATACTGCTGGGGCGATAATGGTGCAGGAACAGTAGGAATTGGTACTACAACCCACCAGCTAACACCAATAAAAGTATTGGAAGGGGTAAAAGAATTTTATACAAAAGCTAATACATCAGCCGCAATAACAGAGAATGGCGATTTATATTGTTGGGGGCATAATGAATACGGCGAAGTTGGAAATGGAAGCACATGTAATCAGCTATCTCCGTTAAAGATACTAGATAATGTAAAACAAGTATGTTTTGGAGAGTTCTCATCTACAACAGCAGCAATAACTTTAAATGGTGATTTATACTTATGGGGATATAATGAATATGATGGGCTAAATAATATACTATTACCAGCAAAAATATTGGAAAATGTAAAAAAGTATTATACTTATGAGAATACATTTGGCGCAATAACAGAGAATGGAGATTTATATTGTTGGGGGAAAAATAGTTTGGGGCAAGCAGGAAGCGATACAGGGTATTATGTGGAAAAACCTGTAAAAATATTGGAAAATGTTAAAGATGTGAACATAGATGATGTTAAATCAATAGCGTTAACTGAAAATGGTGATTTGTATTATTGGGGAGCTAAAGGGAATCCTAATATTCCTTCAGAAGATAATGATGACTATCAGACAATTCCAGTAAAGGTGATGGATAATGTAAGAGAAGCTAAGGTTTTTTATCATACATTTGCAGCAATAACCACAAACGGCGATTTATATTGTTGGGGCTATAATACATCAGGTCAAACAGGAAATGGTAACTTCAAGCGACAGTATACTCCGTATAAAGTATCATTCCCAACAGAAGATAACTATTCCAGTGAATTGAAAGGTCTTTCACTTAGTCTGAGTGATGATATTGGGTTGAATTTTATTATGCGTCTGTCAGATGCGTTACTGATAGATAAAGATAATACATATGTCGAATTTACACCTGAAGGAAGCAAAAAATCCACACGTGTATATCTTAAGGACGCAGACAAGGTTAATTATAACGGAACCGACTGTTATTCATTTAAATGCAGGGTTAATGCCGCAGAAATGACCAAAAAGGTAAACGCGGTGCTTCATTGCAATGATTGGACAGGACAGACATATTCATATTCGGTTTATGACTATGCAAGCAAAATACTAGCCGAGCCAGAAAGCAGCGGATACAAGTCATCAGCACCACTGATAAAAGCAATGCTGAACTATGGCGGATATGCTCAGACTTACTTTAATGAAAAAACAGATGCTCTTGCCAATAAGGGATTATATAATAAGACCAATGATCCTGTATTAACAACTAATACAACAGTTTCGAAAGACTATAATTATGCCGACTTCAACAACAATATGGGCGTTTCATTCATAGGAGGCAGTCTTGTCTTGAATTCCGGTACAGATTTGAAGCTGTATTATAGCATGGATGACCAAAATATGGCTCATAACATAAATGTAAGTGTAAATGGACAAAATGTTGCACCAGAGTATGATGGAAATATCATGTGTGTAAGAGTCCCGGGTATTTGCATTTCATCGCTTGGTGATACATATAACGTTAAAATCAGCGTGAATGGAAAAGAGATAAATCAGAAGTATAGTGCAATGACATATATGTATAAGGCACTAAATGCACAAAACTCTAATACAAAGCTGAGTAATGTAGTAAAGGCGTTATATCTTTATAATGAAGCAGCAAAGCAGTATTCGATGGGAATTGAATAATCGCGCTCGGAGATAGAGGACAGAGATGTCCTCTATCTTATTATAAATTCGCTATACCGAGGATGGTATGGCGGTTTTTTTAGATTATTTTTCTGATTTTCCTTTTATCTTGAAGAAAATGGTGGTATGCTAGTGAAATGCTTGAAAAGATAGTCAAATTAATTGAGCTTAGGAAAGAACCGGTACTGCTTTCTGCTATATGGATATTACATAATCTGGTATATACGAAGAATACGGTTATAGATACTATTGGAATTGAAAGAATAGATAGATTACTGTTTTTTTTGGCAGAATTAATTAACTACGATAATACTGCTATGAAAGATATTAAGCATTGTATTGAGCTTCGACAGGCTTGTGCGGCTCTGGCTTTTAGACTATTTGATTGGAAGACAGTAAATTGCGGTAAGGGTGTGGAAAAATGGCATGAGATTTGTAAATCATCTGATGAGGCAAACGAGGTACGTAATCAGTGGATATGGTAAAAATCCTCAGCGTAGCCCGCTATGCCTACGCTTTTTCCGTGCACTCTCCCGCCTAATATGGAGGTATGGCAATGAGTAGCTATAAAGATTATAAAAAAAGAGCATTGCAGAATCCGGAGGTAAAGGCAGAATATGATGCATTGCGACCGGAATATGATATTATCCAGGCGATGATTGATGCAAGAGTGCAGCAGAATATGACACAGAAAGATTTATCAGCTAAAACCAGAATTACGCAGGCGGATATAAGCCGGATCGAGAATGGAACAAGAAATCCCAGCCTGAGTATGGTGAAAAAACTTGCACAGGGATTAGGGATGCAATTAAAGCTGGAATTTGTTCCGATGCCAACAAAAAATAAAATGTAAAGAGTATGAGAAAAAAGAAACTGTGAATTGTTGTGGGCAGGCACCAATGTGGTCAAAATAGCGACAACTTAAGGATAAAGTCTTAAGTTGATGCAAGATAAAGTTATCAAATAGAAGTTAAAAAACAAAGCAATTCAGAAAATGACGCACTTTAACAAGGACTTCGTGAAAGTCCTATTAATTAGTATAATTTTTATTTAAATCAAAAAGAAAATTTTTGATTGTTAATTAGAATATTACTTGTTAACTTCCGGTAAATTTTACACCTAAATGAATTAAAAAGTCAAAAAAGCCCGAAGATATGCGGTTTGTACTGCATTGTTCAAAGGAAAGTAGTAATATGGGACTATGAGAAAAGTACATAAAAATAGATACTATTTATGTTTACCAAAGCAAAGTAGAGAATTTATGAAGAAATACTTCAAGAGAAATTTAGCCAGTATATTACTGGGAAATCAGTTTAGAATCATTGGGATATAGTAGGCTATATGACTGCCAAGGCATATACAAAAGGCAATATGGATGCAAAGCTTAAGAATCAGCTTAATGCAATGTATTGGATGGAGAAAGAGAAGAGTAATCTTGGATAGAGCAAAGACAAAGACTTTATTGAATTCATTGTACTGGTTCGAATATCAGAAACAGCAATTGGCATAGTTTTGCTTGTAAATTTCATATAGAAAGAGTACTATAGTTTTAGAAGGCTATATACTCTTTCACATTAGGACACTACTGTTCGGGTGAATGGTAGTGTCCATTTTTTTTAAATACGGAAATTTGTATATTCGAGGATAAACTTTATGAAGAATCAGCAGAAAATAGAAGTGAATTATATGATACCGGCAGCATGTATGGTATTTTCGATTATTGTTGCAGGAGGATATTTTGAATATGCATCAGCAGTGCTTGCCATAGTGGGAGTGGCTTTTACCGTATATTGTATTTTTAAAGAAAGGGCAGTTTCTTATGTAAGGGATTACAATACGATAGTACTGTTTATATTTACTATTATGTATTTGGTAACAGCGATGTGGGCAGTTGATTCGGGAATGGCTGTTATGGGATTTGTTAAGTTTTTGCCGGTTATTTTCTTTTATGGAATTATGTGTCGTATTGAAAAAGACAGTGAGAAGCTGATAGGGATTCTACCGGTGATAGGAGTTCTGATAGTATTCTTTTCTGCAATAATGATGCAGTTTGAGTCTCTAAAAGGGTATGTGTCTGTGGCGGGAAGAATGTCCGGAAGCTTTCAGTATCCCAATACATTTGCGCTATTTCTGCTGATTTGTTTGATAGTGGCACTATATAGTAATGATAGTTTAAGACACAAGGCTGTATACATATTGGGATTAGCGATTGGAATCATATGTACAGGAAGCCGTACGGTTTGGATTATTACATTTGGAACATTACTTATATTGGCACTTTGTAATCGTAAATATCGTAAATTATCATGTTGCATAGTAATCATAGGAATAGTAGCGATTGCAATAGTATTGATTTTTGCAGGAAATTCATGGTTTGCCATGCGACTAAAGTCGATATCATTATCATCAAGTACTTTTCTTGGCAGATTGTTGTATGCAAAGGATGCCATGAAGCTAATATTGAAACATCCATTTGGATTAGGATATTATGGATACTATTTTATGGAACAGGAAATACAGACAGGCGTGTATTCTGTTGTAAATGTTCACAATGAGTTGCTACAGATGGCATTGGATATAGGAATTATTCCTGCGGTTCTATTTGAGGGAATGATACTCAGATCAGTTTTTTTGAAAAAACAGTTATCTAGAAATAGAGTGATTTTAAGCATTATAGCAATTCATTCTCTATTTGATTATGATTTCCAGTTTATAGGAATGTTATTTGTAATGCTGCTCTTTTTGGATTACGGTAAGCAGCAAACGTTTAGGGTAAGTTCATTGACATATAGTACGGCCATTATATTTGCGATTGTAAGTATATCATTGGCTGGTATATGTGGAATATCTAATCTGCTTTATGTTAGAGGCGCATATGAAAAGGCATATGCTTATGGAAAAATGAACACAATGGCTCAGATACGACAAATGGAATCGGAGAGTGAACTTGAAAAATCGGTATCTATTGCAAATAGCATACTTAAGCGAAATAAGCATGTTCCTGCAACATATAGTACATTAGCTAAGAAATATTATTCAGATGGCAATATTCAAAACTATATTATATATGAGTTGAAGGCTATTAAGCTGCAGCCATATGAGATAAATGAATATATTGATTATGTAAATTCACTGGCAAAAGCAGGAACAGAGTATATTGATAATAATGATGTCGAAAGTGCAAAGATTTGTCTTGACAGAATGAAAGAAGTACCCGATATATTGAGTGAAGTTGAAAAGCAGACCAGTGATATTGCATGGAAAATAAAGGATAAGCCTGATCTTACCATGCCGGATGAGTATGATGAACTGATCAAATCAATGGAAGAGGCTCTTAATGAAAAAAAATAGCAGAAACAAGATAATATTTTACATCATAGTTTTCATAGCAGCATGCATGGTTATTGTCATAGGAATTATATCTGATAGAAGGCTTAAAAAATCCGATGCCGGTAAAATAAGTATTGTGGATTCTAATGGAAATAATATTGCAGAGATTTTAGTGAATTCCGAGGATTTATCGGTCAGTTATGATTGTGAAGAAAAATATATGACGTATGCAGATGTTGTTTTTGATGAGGTCTTGGATTGTATTTGTAATAAAGAAAACATTACAAGGCAAAAAGCATATGAGGTTATAAAACAAAGTAATTGGATTATTACTACTACTATTGATACAGACTTACAAAAGAAATTGTATGATATGGTTCAGAATAAACCAATTAATAAGGAAAATGGATTTGCTGCAGAAATAAATGATATTAATGGTAGAGTGTTAGCCTGTGTATCAAGTGGCGATGATAACGACCATGTATTAAATAGGACATATGCAGGTTCTGTAATAAAACCATTAAGTGTTTATGGTCCGGCTATTGAAAATGGAACAATAAATTGGGCATCAATGGTTCCGGATGCACCGTACAAGACAATAATAGATGATTCAGGCAATGCGCGTGAATGGCCTGTAAATGTCGAACCATACACATATAAAGATTATACGGTTGCAGACGGATTGAAAATGTCGCTTAATACAATAGCTGTGCGGACTTTGAAACAAAGTGGGGTAGAAAACAGCTGTGATTTTTTGGAAAACAAATTGGGAATGGATGTTGCTGCAGAAAAGGAATCAATGGCTGCAGATGGGGAAGATGAGATACTTGGGAATATAGCGTTGGGATACTTGCGAAACGGAACAACTGTTAAAGAGATGACAGGATATTATCAGGTATTTTCAAACGGTGGCAGCTATACTAAATCACATGCAGTTATTTCTATTGACAAAGAGCAGCATAATTATTATCAAAATAATGAAGCAAAGTCACAGGTATTTACGAGTCAGACGGCATATATTCTTAATAGAATGATGAAGAGAGTTCTCGATGAAGGTGGAACCGCTTCCGGTGCATATATGGATGGATATGATATTGTTGGAAAAACCGGTACCAGCGATAAGGATAACTGGTTTATTGCATGCACACCGAACTATATTTGTTCAATATGGAAAGGAAAAGACGATAAAAATATTCTAAATGATAAAACAGATATGTTTCAGCTGTGTGATGATATTATTAAAGAAATAGAAAATAAAGGGGATGAGTTTAAAAAAACTGAAAATGTCGAGGAAAAATGTATATGTGCAAAAAGTGGGCGAATTGCCGGAGAAAATTGTAAGGATACAATGATAGGATATTTTTTATCGGGCACTAAATTAGATATATGCGAGGAATAAGAAGGAGGATGCAAAATGACAAAGTTTGAAAAACAAATGATAGCAAAATTATTGGCAATTGCAATGATAGCTTCTGCTATTGTCGGGATTGATTCAATGGTATCGGTCAAGGCAGCGGATGATATTCAGATGGTTGATATGTCGGAATTGTCTAAAACGACAGATGAGTCAGCAAAAATTGATAAACAGGGAGATTCTGCAAGTGAAAAGACCGTTGACCAGACCAAGCCGGAACAATTGGAGACAGAAGGATATATTTATCACCTGGATGAGGCGGGGAATGCTATTGTTGATGGATATAATGGCCCTGATACAATTCTTGTAATACCGCAGAAGTTGGGTGGTAATACGGTTACAGAGATTCGAGAAAAAGCATTTTACAAAGATAATACTATCGAATCGGTAGATATCCCTAATACGGTAACAAAGATTCAGTATTGTGCTTTTAGAGATACTAAGAATTTGAAGAGTGTAACATTTAAAGATGGAAGTAAACTACGTGCAATTTCGGAACAGGCATTTAGTTGTTCTGGAATCAATACTATTGATATACCGGGTACCGTAGATACAATAGGAAGTTTTGCTTTTTTTTACTCTGATATAAAATCAGCCACCATCCCAAAAGGCGTAACGGAGATAGAGAATGGTGTTTTTGACAATTGTGCTAGTTTAGAAAAAGTGGAATTGAATTATGGCATTAAAAGAATTGGTGAATACAGTTTCTTCGCATGTAAAAGTCTTAAAGAATTGATTATACCTGATAGTGTTACTGAAATAGCAGATTTGGCATGTGCATCTAGCGGAGTTGTTAAACTGCAGCTATCTAATAGCTTGGAAAACATAAAGTATAGAGCATTTGAATACTGTCATAGTTTGGAGAATGTTGTAATACCTGATAGTGTAAAGGAAATAGGTGTTGAAGCATTTGAAGGTTGTGATAATCTTAAATATGTAAAAACGGGAAAAAACTTAAATAATATTGGAGATTCTGCATTTAGAGATTGCCCATTATTAGAAAATGTTGAACTGTCTCAAGGTTCCGAGGTAGTAGAACGTATGGCTTTTGTAAGGAGTGGCATAAAGAAATTGACACTTCCAGATAGTGTGACAGAAATTCAGTATCATGCATTTTATACGGATACCTTAGAAGATGTAAATTGTCCAAAAAACTTGAAAAAGTTGTCGGCATTTGCATTCAGTGATAATAGCAAATGGTATTTAAGTCAACCGGATGGAGTAGTGTATTTAGGTACCATTGCATATAATTACAAAAGTAATATGCCGGATAACTATATGCTTAGCTTAAAAGATGGGACAACTGCAATAGCTGAAGCAGGTTTTCTAAATCAACCTGTAGGGGAGGTTAATATTCCGGAATCGGTAACATATATAGGCGACTTGGCATTCGCTAATTGTTCAGAATTGAATGAGGTAGAGATTCCATATGGAGTTGATGAGATAGGTAAATATTCATTAGGTTATAAAGTATATGAGTATTTTTATACCGGAAAGGGAAATCTAATTAATTATTATGATCCAGGCCATGATAATTTATGGGATATAAAAATAAAATGTGATAATTTTACTATCAAAGGTTATTCGGGAACGGCATCAGAAACATACGCTAAGGAAAATGGTTTTTCATTTATAGATATTTCTCCGACTGTAATTTCTGTTGATAAAACTGCTGTATCATTACGCGGAGGAGAATCAATACAGCTTAATGCATCTGTAACAGCTCCTAATGCTGTACATAATAAAAAAATATTTTGGAGCACATCTGATGACAATGTAGCTACAGTAACAGATAGCGGCTTGGTAACTGCTAATGGGTATGGAAAGGCTGTTATTACGGCAAAGACAGTTAATGGTCTTACAGCATCATGTACAGTAACATCTAAGGGACCGGGAGTAAATGTGCAATATGAAGGGATTTCACTCTCAATAAAAGATAATATTGGAGTAAATTTCTATGCAAAATTGTCTAGTGAAGATCTGAATAATAAAAGCGCATATATGCGCTTTACATTAGAGGATGGGACTATTAAAGATGTTAAAATATCTGATGCAAGAATTGATAGTGGTAAAAATGTCTGTGTATTTACATGTGATATGCCGGCTGCTCAGATGGGAGATACGATTGCTGCGCAATTTATAGTTCCACAAAATAATGGAAGCGAAGTAAAGAGCAAGGAAATTACATATTCTGTAAAAGAGTATTGTAAGTATGTAATTGATAATAAAGAAAAATTTGATGCGAGTGCAGTGGAAATTGTAAAAAAACTGCTTAATTATGGTGCATATAGCCAGAATTATTTCAATTATAAAAATAGCAATCTTGTAAATGATATTTTGACAACAAATGATAAGGCGCTAACATGTTATGAAGAACTGAAAGCATTAAAATCAACGTATCAGGTTAATAAAGTTTCAGGAATTACTTGCCTGGGAAGCTCCTTGTTGTTGAAGTCTAAAACTACACTGAGATGCTATTTCACCATTGATAGCAGTAAAAATATGTCTGACTATAAGTTTACAGTAGGAAATCAGATTTTAAAACCGGTTAAGAAAGATGGTAAATATTATATTGATTTAACAGGAATATTACCAGCCAATTATTCTAAATCATTTACTATAAATTTTATATCTAATTTTCGATTATCCGCATAAACACTATACTTTCAAGTATTTTGAAGTATAGAAAAAACTCATTTTACCACGAATTTACCACGATTGAATGAGCCTTGATATGACCTATAAAATAACACCCAAAAGACATCATTACACCTAAATGGTGTCTTTTTAAAAAGCAGTCAATCCTAAAACTAACTGCTTTGTGTATATGGATATGAAATTGTAAACTAGAAGCTGTTTATTTTTTCTTTTTAGGTTTTGGCGTTGGTAGTTCATCATACATCACATCAAATAACCCCGTCAGAAAATCTTTATTATCAACTTCTTCCACCAATAACATTTCTTTGGCGTTTTCGTATGGAATTTCATAAGTAACTGTCGGCATATAAGAAATTGCAGACTTTGTTGGTTTTACAAGTAACCTATCATCATATATACCGCCAACGATTTTTCCACGATAATAAATAATAAATTCTCCCATCATTGCACGATATGTTATTTCTTGTAATTCTGATAATTGTTCTAAAACAAATTGTAAATAATCTTTACTTGAAGCCATTTCCAACCCTCCAATCTTGAATTTTATTATTCCAATGCTTTCTTTAAGTCCAGAACAAATTGCTTTTGTTGTTTTTTCAAATAGGTTTTTACAAAAGGTTTCATAAACCACTTTTTAGGTATCACATTTTCTGTAAAGTCTATTTGTGTTTCATTCCCTTTGTCTATAAAAACACCAATCCAATGACCTTTCATGTTGCTATTCTCCATATCAAATTCCCAGCGTTTATATGGTTCTGCAACGGTAACGGTAAATGTAGTAGCATATCCATTTTTTGTGTATTCAATAAATTGTTTGTCATTTATTATTTCTGTTTTGCTCAAATCACTTCGCCATGAGTTATATTTATCAACAGCTAAAACAATGTTCCAAACTTTTTGAATATCATTACTAATAATTGTATTTATATTTGAAATTGCCACTTTTTCATTTCCCCTTTTCAAACTGGAATTTGTCTTACAACAATTTATATATGCATAAAAAGCAATATATTTATGAAAACACCCTAAATCCAAAATCTACTCAATTCATTTTTCCTTACATAAAATGTTCTCGTATATTTCACTTCCTCACCAAGTGTTTCCCCTATCAAAACTTCAAAATCATTGATATCAAATTCTGGAAAGAATGTATCTCCATCTTCAATATTTAAATCTACTTCTGTGATATACATTTTATCTACTATTTGCAAAGCTTCCTTAAATAGTCCATATCCACCAGATATGTATACATCTCGTCCTTTAGCCAATAATAATGCATCTTCTAATGATTTAACTGAAACTAAATTATCTCCTTGATACTCTGTTGTGGTGGAAACAACAATATTCATTCTATTAGGCAACGGATGACCGATTTCTTCATAAGACTTTCGCCCCATAATAACCACATTACCCGTTGTTAACTCTCTAAATTGCTTTTGTTCTCCCTTTATTTTCCATGGTATATTACCATTCTTGCCTATAACATTATTCTTTGACCTCGCAACAATCAAACCTATCATCTATTTCATCCTCCATAATATGATGTCGTACCTGTGATTCCATCAAGTGCACCACATCTTAACAAACTCAAAATTATCTCGAACTAACCAGCTCGACAAATTCAAGTT
>ERZ791879.579-NODE-579-length-26910-cov-37.514243_pt1 | contig 26910 bp, 25 predicted proteins | sample MGYA00510162_ERZ791879 | MGnify/ENA primary metagenome ERZ791879 (study PRJEB30046, sample SAMN00792113) | human gut metagenome | study: EMG produced TPA metagenomics assembly of the A metagenome-wide association study of gut microbiota in type 2... | reverse complement strand
AGCGACAACCAGAGTCTGAAGAACTTCGATAGCAGAGTTGAAGAATTCCATAGTCTTTTCTCCTTTATTATAAAGCGTTTTCGATCATTTGTACACACCCGAAATCTTGTGGTTTTACGCTGCATAACCGCAGCAAAGCTGATTTTCTGGTGCACCTTTCTGACCGGGATAAAAATAAAACCGCCTACCGGGTCAGGCAGGCGGGAGAGAATCAGCATCCACCACGATGAACTCATCACCGGGGTGGATTTTTTCTTTTCGGTTCAGATATTTTTCAATATCGAAGGTGTTTTTGGGGTCATAGTCCGAGGTCAGCTTGTAGTTGGGGTGCTGGGTCAGGTCGTACTTGTCGGAAAGAAACGGTCTGACGCCACGCAGCTGCAAAATGCACTTGCCGCCGTCCAGCACCGCCAGCTCGTCCCGGCTCAATAATTCGTGACCAAGTTTTTGGTAGTTGGTGCCATAGCTTGGGCTATTGCCACGGGTATCGGAATTGTTGTAGCTGTCGATGGTTTCCTTGCCCAGTGCTTCGGCAAGATCTTTCAGGGTGGTAGGCTCGCTGCCGCCGAGGAAAATCTGGCTGTCCATGTTGCCTACAATGGTATCTGCATTGTCCTTGTAGATGGCTTTTAACTGGCTTTTCGCCTGCAAAACAAGGCAAGCGGAGATCTCACGGCTGCGGATGGTGGCCACCAGTTTTTCCAGATTGGGAATCTGCCCGATGTTGGCACACTCGTCAATCAGGCACCGCACATGGACAGGCAGCTTGCCGCCGTACACATCATCTGCCTTATCGCAGAGCAGATTGAAAAGCTGGGTGTAGACCATCGAGATCAGGAAGTTGAAGGTGGAATCCGTGTCCGACATGATGAGGAACAATGCCGTTTTCTTATCGCCCAGCGTGTCCAGTTGCAGCTCGTCGTACATGGTGAGGTCACGCAGTTCCTGAATGTCGAAGGGAGCCAGCCGTGCGCCGCAGGAAATCAGGATGGATTTTGCGGTCTTTCCGGCAGCCAGCTTGTAAAGTTTGTACTGCCGTCCGGCAAAGCTGTTGGGCTTCTTTTTTGCCAGTTCTTCAAACAGCAAGTCCACCGGATTCTGGTATTCCTCATCGTCCTCCAGCACCTGCATGGTGTTGAGCATTTCCAGCAGGGTGGCAAAGTTCTGCTCCTCCACCGGGGCTTCATAATGCAGATAGGCGATCAGGGCAGTCAGCAAAAGACGTTCGCTTTTCTCCCAGAAAGGATCGCCGCCGCTGCCGTCGCCCTTGGTGTTGGTCATCAGGGTCGTGACCAGCTTCAAAATGTCCTTTTCGCTGTGGACGTAGGCGAAGGGATTATAGTGCATACTCTTGGAAAAGTTAATGGTGTTCAGGATTTTCAGCTTATAGCCGTTCTTCAGGAGGGCGTTCCCGCACTCGACCACGATACTACCTTTCGGGTTTTGTCAATAAGGAACAAGAAAATAGTATCTTGCTTTTAAGCGGTTTCATCGCCGCTGTCGTTCTGGATAAGGCGCACAACCTTGTCCGTAAAGGTTTCCCGGCTGGTTTCGCTGAAATGGATATGAATGTCAAAGGTCGTGCCGCCGATGTTCTTCACAAGGTCGGGTTTGGCGGTCAGAGGGGAAACGGCTGCGGGGGTGCTGGTCTTGCTGGTTTCATTGTTCATAGGCTCTCCTTTCAAAGATAAAGCCCCATGTGGTCGGCACATGAGGCGGTCATATCGGGTAAGGGTGCAAGGGTGCAACAATGCAAAGGTATCTACGGATTGCATTCTTACTTTGCACTCTTGGCTTCGTTCCTGCGATAGTACCATTGATTTCCCCGGCGTATGACTTCTATCCGGGTATCAAGATTGCGGCGGGCATTTTTAACCGTCCTCTCGGATATTCCAGCTTCGGCTGCGGCCTTTACAATGTCCTCGCTGGCAAGCTCTTTCCCGTCTGCGAGTAAGTCAAGTATCAGCTTCTCGGCCTGTTCGGTCTTGGTGGTGGTGTTCCCGCCCGCGCCGGATAGCAGTTCGTCGGCGGTTATGTCGTATTCGCCTATCCATGAAAAGCCTGTTTCCGGGTCAAGGCAAAAGGCAACGGGCTTGCCCTCCGGCGCAAGGGAAGATTTGTCATGGACGATAACACGCACATTCGGCTCCCGCTTCACGCGCCCGATCAGCAGGACGCTCCTTGCTGCGGCGCGGAAGTCGATAGAACCTAAGCCCCGGTATGCGCTCTGCCCTCCGGCAGCTTTGTTCAAGTGTCCGATAAGGATAACGGCGCACCCGGTACGCTCGGCAACATCGGCAAGGCGGCGGAACATGGGGCGCACTTCGTTTGCCCTGTTCATGTCGGTTTTCTCGCCCATGTACGCCTGTATGGGGTCAAGGATAATCAACCGCGCCTCGTTCTGCGTGATTGCCTTTTCTATGCGCTCGTCGGAGAGAGTAAGCTCCCGCTTGGCTTCATCAATCACAAGCACGCGGTCAAGGTCGGCTTCGGCTTCTATCAAGCGGGGCTTGACGGTATCGCCCAGCCCGTCCTCGGCGGTCTGGTAAATCACTTGGAATGGCGGCAAGGGCTTCATTCCCGGCAGCGTTCCCCCGGTGGTGCAGGCGGCGGCAAGGCGTAGGGCAAAGGTGGTCTTGCCCTCGCCGGGATTGCCTTGCACAATGGTTACTTTTCCAAACGGGATATACGGCTCCCATAGCCATTCAACGGTCTGTGTGTCAACCTCGCTCATGCGAATAATCTCGACGGTTTCTTCCTGCGGCGGCTCTTTCAAGCCGTAAACCGCTTCCCGGATATACTTCCCGTCTGTGATTTCTGCCCGGTGCTGCAATACCTCGTTCCAGTCCTTAAACAGCGGCACAAGGCGGTGGACGGTATATCCCTCCGGCACAAGCTCCGCAAGGCGGCTGCAAGCGTCGTTTCCCGCTTGGTCGCTGTCAAGGCAGAGGTAAACGGTCTTGATGTTTGGGCGGTCAGAGAGGAAACGCAACAGGGCTTTTTCTCCCACGCCGCCCAATGACAAATAGCTCTGTTTCTGCCATGCCTTTTTGAACAGGCAGAGGAAAGAGAGCAGGTCAACGGGGGCTTCAAAGACAAAAAGCCTGTCGCTCTCGCCCCGGTAGCAGAAATTAAAGGCTTTGTCGCTGCCTTTCACATCAAGCCGGAAGTTTCCCGCCGTCCCCTTGCTGTGGGCGTAACGCGGTATTCCGTCCTCGTCCCGCCCCACAAATACGGCGTTGTGGTGGGCTGCGTCCTCGTAAATATCGCCGCGGGCAAAGAAAAAGCCCGTCACATCTTCATCAATGCGGCGGGCTGCTGTGAGGTAGTTCCTCGCTGTTCGATTGTCGCTGTTTGGGGGCGGTAGCCGGAAGTCGGATAGGGACGCGGGGCAAGGTCTGTCCGGCGGCGGTACGGCTCCCTTTTCTCCTGTGAGAAGTTCCACGGCTTCGGTGAAGCTCTTGCCGAAAAACTCCATGACAAAATCGACGGGGCCGCCGCCCTTGCTCTGGCTGTGCCTGTACCATTTGTTTCCCCGGACGGTCAAGCTGTCGTGCCGTTTCCAGCGGTATTCATTTCCGGCGCGGGTAAGCTGCTCGCCCTGTGATTGTAGGAAAGAAACAAGGTCGGCTTGGTTCGCCCGGTCTATCTGTTCTTGGGTGTAATACATGGTTGATACCTCTCTTTCTGTGGTTGAATTGTTCACAGATTTCAAATATAATGGGGTTAGCAAGTTGGATTTAAGAGGTGATCTTATGATTGATTTAATAGTTGATTTCCTTGCAACCATAGGTGATATAATTGTAGATATATGGGTAAATAAGATTGTAACAAAATTCAAAAAGAAATGAGTCGCCTTTTATCCATCCAATAGTACAGAGGGCGGACAAGCCGAACAGCTTGCCCGTCCTTTCCTTTATCGCTCCTGTTCCTGCCGCTTGGTGCGGCTCTGCGTCTGTGCCGGTTGGTCGGCGCGGAGTGCAATATCCACGCATTTGCGGATTTTTTGAAGCTCGGCAACTTCGGCGCGGGTATCTTTCAGCGTTTCATATTCCGCTTCCCGCTGTGCTTTGAGGGCGGTATATTCTTTCTCCCACGCGGAGATCGGCAGGGTTTTCACGCCCTCCGGCAAATGGGCATGGAGATAGCGGTTTGCCGCGTCCCATAGGGTAAGCTCGGCGCGGCGGGCTTCCGCAAACTTCTCCTGTTTTCCTTTCCAGCGGATTTGCCGATACTCGTCCTGTATGGGCTTGTAGGTTTGATAATTTCTGCCGTACTCCATGAGTTTTTGCAGCTCTTTCATGCGCTGCTCGGCGGTTTTCATTCCCTCCCGGATTGAATAGGCTTTATCGCTGACAGAGGAAAGAGCAGCGTCCAGCTCGTCAAGGGTGGAAATGCCATGCTCGGAAAGATAGTTGACCGCCTTTGCAACGGTTTTCAGTTCATCGGCGGCGTGCTGCCTTTGCCAACTCTGCGAATACTTCCGGCTCTTTTCTCTCTGAACGCTTAAATATTTCATCAGCAGATTTGCAAGGCCGGGGGATTGCGGGGGCTGCTCCGGGGCAGTTTCCCGCGCCTTGAACAGTTCGCCAATCCATTCTTTGAGCTTTCCAATCTGCGCCCGGATTTCCCGGATAAGGCGGTTTGCCTTTTGGATATTCCGGTTCAGCTCGCCTTTCTCGGTGGCTATGCCTTTCTTCTCCATTTGACAAGCCGCTACGCCCATGTGGACGGTAGGCAGCTCGTCAATGCCGCGCTCGGCGTTGCTGCGGTGGTCGATACGCTCCGGGTGTCCGGCGCGTTCAAGGTAGGCGTTTGAAATATCCGCCCATGCCTTGCGCCACAAAAGCGCGTTGCCCTTGTCGTTCCAGCCTGTGAGGTCAACTTTGTGTGTCTTATATCTGCCGCTTGGCAAGCGTATGCGCTCGCCGTTTTCGTCAAGGTCATATTCCTTTTTGGACTTCGCCGCCCATGCGCCGCGCTCGTCAAGGGGGCGCATGGTAAGCATGATATGACAATGGGGGTTGCCGCTGTCAGTGTCGTGAATGGCAAAGTCAACGCACATTCCTCTGGAAACAAATTGAGAGGAACAGTATTCCCGGACAAGCCGGATCTGTTCCTCTCTGGATAATTCTATGGGGAGTGCTGCGTCAATCTCTCTGGCAAGCTGGGCGTTCCCGGCTTTCTCGTAAAGCTCCACACTGTTCCATAGGGTAGCGCGGTCAGAGAAAGAGGGCGGGGCATGGGGCGGCAATAGGATTTCCGTATGGACAACGCCGCGCTTGCGGGTGTAGTCATGGGTCATTCCGTCCCACTCGTTTGTGATTTTCTCGCCGCTTCGGTAGGCGGCTGCGGCAACGGCTGATTTGCCCTTGCCCCGGCTGACAATGCTGATATTACAATGATAGATGGCTATGGGTATCACCTCCCGGATAGGATAACAAGACCCGCAAAAATGGTACAGACACCAACGGCGGGTGTACTGTTTTTGTGGGTGTGCAGGGATAGCCGCGTAAGCGGCGCAAGGGGTGCAGCCCCTTGTTGCGGCAAAGTCGCCATATCGGAGCGCGGGGAAAGTTCCCTGTGCGGAGATGAGCCCTCGGCAGAGCGCACACGCCCGCAAGGGTGTATAAGTGCGCCCTTTGTTCCAAAGGGATTACTCCGCATTCCCGTCCCCGGCTCGTTTTTTCAAAAACTCCTGTGCTGGCTCGCTCATCAAGGCAAGCCGTAAAAAGGCTTTCGCGTCCTCGTCCGGCATGGCAATCAGCTCCGGCACAAGGCTCTCCATGAAGCCGCCGCGCTTACAAAGCCTGTGGTTTCTCGCCTTGCGTTCCTCGACGGATAGCTTCTGCTTGATGATTTTCTCCCGGTTTTCAAACTGCCGGATTTTCTTCTTGCCTTCCTCAATCTCGGCGGTCAATTCCTCACGGGTTTTCTCCCTCGGTTTCGTCATAGCTGGTCGCTCCTTTCTGCCCGTAGGCATGGAAAAAGGGCAGTCGATTTTCTCGGCTGCCCTTGTGGATAATATATTTAGTTTTAATAAGCAGAACTTATAATTTCAAAGCTTAAATTCATATCAGCATTTGCGGCTTTTTCTTCATTTTCTATTGGTTGTATCACAAATTCAAATGTAGGCTCATAGTCCCCGTCCTGCAAGGTTTCTCCACCCAAAATCTCGATATGATACCAGCCATTTGCAAGTTCGACAATTGGCTTTTTATTCTGTCTGTAATAAGAAATTAGAGTTTTCACTTTTTCGGGAGTAAACTGTTTTAATATGTGCCATGTAAAAAGCATAAGCATATTATTATCCACTTTGAGGGAATAACCACTCCTTCTAAACTGCAATCGGCTTTCCCCTTTGCACAACTCCGGTTTATCACCAGAGAGATTAAACAATACGGTATAAGGATAGTTTTCAATGCCACTCATGGGGATAACAATACCTTCACTAAAAGCCCTATCCCCACTTTCATTTGTGGTAAATTCCGTTGCCAAATCGTCTGAAAGATTATTGGCTCTTTTCCAACTTTCCAGTAGTAAAATGTCACCAAGAATAAAATAATTAACAAGATCGTTTAATACTTCCGTAAACTTATATATCATAGTAAACCTCCTCAAAATTTCGATTTGTTGTTCTTTTTTCAAGAGAAGTATAGCACAGGATTATGAACAAATCCACCTCATTTCAGTCTGCTGGCGGCATTGTTTTCCTTGGCAAACTGCCGCGCTGCTTCCCGCCGTTCCTCACTGTATGGGGCGGTCAGACGGAAAGAGAAGCGGCCTTTCTCAATATCAAACTCCATGCAGCCCGTTTCCGGGTCTGCGTCGGTCTGCTGGCAGATCGCCGGATAACGGCGGCTGTATGCAAGCAGACGCTTCTTCAAGGCGGTGTTGTGGGTGCGGATATGGATAAGGGGGTCTTTCTCGTCAAACCAAATGTCGGTGGTCTTTTCCCGCTTGGTAAGCCCTGTTCTCATAAGCTCTCCTTTCTGCGCCCCTGTTATGCAATAGGGGCATTTTTCGGGTGTTTTCTCCGGCTCTTGACTTGGAGAAAACGGCGTTTTTGACGATAAAAACCGCCCGGACGGGGAATGGTTCGTCAGGGCGGCTGTTATCGCAAGATTTCCGATTTTTCCGGCTCTTGACCGTTAAACATAGATTAACTCATGCATTACGATTTCCTCGGCTATCGCCTTGCAGTTGTTCATCAAACCTACCCATTTCATCGGGTCGGCGGCTTTGAGGGCTTCGGTGGCTCCCGCTTCTCTGGCAAGGCGGGGCATGAGGTAGTCCAGCATATCCCGCGCCGCCCGGTCTGTTTCCGCAAGGTGGGGGTATAGCTTCTCGCTGGCTACAAGGGCGGTATAAAGGCGGTGGCGGTATTGTTCCAGATAGGCTTTCCGCAGCCGCCCGTAGTGGCCGATATGGGGCTTTGGGGTAATGGGGCGGTTCCCGTTATCAATCAATCTTCTCATGCGATTTGTTCTCCTTTCTCGTCGTGCTTCTTCCTGTGGTAGTTCTCCCGCCTTGCAGCAAGGAAGTTCTCATACCGGGCTTGGGCTGCGGGGTTTCCGGCTGCGGCTTCCTCGTACATCTTCTGGCGGGATTTCTTGGTGGCTTCCGAGTGGTAAGCCCGCCGCCTTGCAAGCTCGGCGGCTGCGGCGGGGTCGGTTTCCGCTTGGGCTTTCAGTTCTTGGTAGGCGTTCTTCTTCCGGCTCCGGCTGGCTTCAAGGCGTTCTGTTTCCTCTGGCGTGAGGGGCTGTCCCGCGACTTGCGCGGCGGCAAGCTCTTTGAGCGTCCGGGGCTTGGGCGGCTGCGCTGCTTTCTGCCGTTCATACCATGCCTTGTGCTGGCGGTTTTTCCTCTCGCGGTAAGCGGCAAGGCGTTCTGCTTCCTCCGGCGTGAGGTCGGCTCCGGCCTTTTGCAGCGCGGCAAGCTCCTTTAAGGATTTCGGCTTCGGGGGCTTGGGCGGCTCGGCGGCTTTCCGTTTCTTCCGCCATTCCTTTTGCCATGCCCGGTTATGGGCTAACCGCGCTTCGTCTGCCGCCTGTTCCTCCGGGGTCAGCAAGCCCGCTTTCTTCCTCGCGGTAAACTCCCGCTTCTCTGCCTTGCGCTTTTCCTCCCGCGCTTTGGCAAGCTCCTGTGAACGGGCTTCCTTTGCCGCCTGTTCCTCCTGCTGGCGGCGTTGTTCCTCGGCTTCCATTGGGGTAACGATATGGGCGGGGACTTCAAACGCGCCGATGAAGTTGAGGTAAATATCTATCCGCTGGCGGCGGCTGTTCCCGCGCCCCTCGCCCTCATGGACAACCACTTTCTCGATAAACTCGTTGAGCATGGGCGTTGTCAATTCGGAAAAGTCGGTGTAGCGGCTCACAAGCTCGATAAACTTATCTGTTTTCAGCCTGTCGGCGTTCCAGCTCTCGATTGCTTCCTGCCATTGTGCGATAGCGGCTTCCAGCCCGGTCTGTTCCACGTCATATTCGGCAAGCAGACGGGTAAAGTGCTTATCGGGTATCTTGCCTGTGGCGTTTCCCTCGTACAGCTTTTTTACAAGCCCGTCCAGCTCCTTATACCGCCGCTGCGCCTTGCTCACTTTCTGCCGGTACTCCTTGACGGCATTTTCTTGGTGCTGGTCGGTGGCTTTCCGCACACGCTCGATAAACTCCGCTTCATTGTGCCGTACATACCAGCTCACGCGCTGGATTGCGGCAAGAATGGCGGCTTCCATTTTCGCGGTGGGGATATAGTGCATGGTGCAGTCGCGGGTAAGCTGGCGGTAGCTGGAACACACAAAAGCGTCGTCCAGATACTTGCCTTGCACAAGGCTGCTGCGGTGGGTCAGCTTCGCGCCGCAGTCGGCGCAGTAGAGAAGCCCGGTCAAGCGGTTTGGGGTGTTCTGCCGCTTGGGGGCGCGGCGTTTTGTTCCCATAAGCCGCTGGACGGTGTTCCATGTTTCCTCGTCCACAATGGCGGGGATTTCCCCGTCAAAAATATACTGTTCCTCCGGCGCGGTCTTGCGGGTGCTTTTGGTCTTGTAGTTCTCGCAGACGGTTTTCCCTAAAACCTTGCGCCCTGTGTACTCCGGGCGTTTGAGGATATAGCTGATAGTTGTTGTTGACCATGCGTAGGGGTCTGTGTACTTCGCCGACCGGACGGGTGCGCCTATCCGCTTCCAATGCTCGGACGGGATAGGGATTTTCTCGGCGCGGAGTGCCCTTGCTATGCTGGCGATACTCTCCCCGGCAACAACGCTGTGGAAGATACGGCGCACAACGGCGGCGGCTTCCTCGTCGATTACCCATTCGCCCTTGTTCTCCTTGGACGCAAGGTAGCCATAGCTGACGCTGCCGGAGCAGCGCAAGCCCTTTTCCATTCTCGACTTGAAAACGGTCTTGATTTTCCGGCTGGTGTCGGCAACATACCACTCGTTTATCACATCTCGGAAAATGGACATTATATCAAAGCCGTTGGCGGTATCAAGGTTGTCATTTGCCGCAATAAAGCGTACATGGTACTCGTCAAAGGTGCGCTTCAAAAGCCCCACTTCGACAACATCACGGCCAATCCTGCTTTGGTCTTTGATAATGACCGTAGCCACATTTCCCGCCCGGATTTCTTCCAGCATAGCGTCCAGCCCCGGACGCTTGAAAGTCGTTCCCCGCACTCCGTCATCGGTGAAGTGCCGGATATTCGTAAAGCCGTTCTTTTGGGCGTAGTCCTCCAAAATGCGCTTTTGGTTTTCTATCGACACGCTTTCCCCGGCTCGCTCATCGTCATGGGAAAGACGCTCGTACAGGGCTGTGATTTTTCCCTTGTCCGGCTGTTTCTTCATGGGGTGTAACCTCCTTTCTTGAGGGTGCGCGCTCCCTTTATCCTTATTGTAAATTACCATTCGGGTCAGTAACCACATAGGAACTGTGACATTGTAAAAGGTTGGGCTTGAGCCAAAACCGAGTCTTTCCGCTGCCGGAGCCTCCCACCACCAACACGTTTTTGTTCCGGGCATTCTTGGGGTCCGGTGGGCGGTTGGACATCATCAGCCGTTCCGTTTTGGTCAGGATAATGTTGTCGGCAAACTTGGGAGCCATGAACGGCTCAATATCCTTGGCGGTGCCCCACCGGGCAGAGCCGTACTCCATGCCGTGGCGGTACTTCTTGGCGTTTTTTCCACGCAAATAGACCGCCAGCCGTAACCCTGCACCGCAGCACAAGCCCACCAGCAGATCCAGCGGATGCAGACTGGGCAGCGGGTTTGCAAACGCCACCGGGATGGTGCCCATCATGGACATGATCTTATCGCCCAGTTCCTTGCCCTCGGCAAGCCTCCACGCTTCGCCAAAGTTGGTTGCCACCAGCCCCAGCAAAATATAGGGCAGATACAGTGCCAGCAGCTTTGTCAGCTTTTTCGTGGTCACAGTCCACGCTCCTGTTCCTTGTGCCGGACTTTTCCGGGGAGTTCTGCCGCCGCCTGCACCAGTTCATGCAGTTTTGCCAGCACCGAGGGGCGTTTGTCTTTGTTCAGCAGAGATGCCGAATACTCTTTGAACGCCGAGTTGAAGGCTTCTGCGTCCGGGGCTTTGAAAAAGACCAGATACCGGGGCGGCACCTCGGAGGTGTCCTTGCGGATGGCGTAGTCGATGCCGTACTTTTTGGCATAGCGTTCCAGCCCACGGATGCCGGTCTTGCTGATCTCCACGCTGGACACACCCCGGTTCTGCCGCAGAAGAGTGCGGACACTTTGCTTACCTTGGGATGTCTTGGACTGGTACAGCCGAAACGCCGCCTTTACCGCCCGGAGGACAGTCCGGGCAGACAGCTTTGTGGTGGAGATCATCAGGTTGAATGATTTCTGTTCGATTTCTTCCTGCACTGCCATCACCTCCCTTGCAGCAGGGTGATTTTAGCGGTCATGCTCTGCCGTGGGCTTAGTGCGGGGCTTTTCTGCCGGAGGTTCATCGGGCACCTGCTTCAAAAAATGCGAAACCGATAAAAAAGTTTAGCATGGCACACCTCACTCCATGCAGATGCAGGGCAGCTTCTGGTCGTCTGCCATCAGGGTGATGCTGTGGCTTGCCAGATACTTCTGGAACAGGTAGACCTCATCAATGGTCAGCGAGATGACCTCGCCGTCCATGTTGGTGCGAACCAGAATCACCGGGCCGGTCAGGTAGTGCTTGCCGCCCATCTTCAGCACCTGCGCCGGGTTATAGCAGAGCAGCAGCGAGGTGTTGGGGAGGTTCAGACAGGCATCATCCTCCTCAAAGCAGGGCAGGATGCCCGGAGCCTCGTCCAGCGTGATGACGGTCAGCTCCATATCCGGGGCAATGGCTGCGAGGTAGACCTCGCCGCCCCGGTTTGCCGCCAGTGCAGCGCAGATACGCACATCAATGGTGATCCCCTCGGAGCGGATGGTACGGGTAGCGTTGTTTTTCATAGGCTTTTCTCCTTTGTTTGCAAAAGAAAAAGACCCCATCGGGTCTTTCGTTACGGTATAAGTCAGCGTTCGTTCTGCCGCTGCTGTTTTCGCTGCCACTGTTCCAGCAGCTTGATGATGGTGTCCTCCATCTGTTTCGGGGTGTAGCTGCGGGGAAAGTATTTCCGCAGGGTGTCGTTTTTGATGACCACCTTGTCCAGCTCATCCTTTTTTTCTTCGCCCATGACCGCAAAGGCAACGTCATACGAGAAGTGCCCTTCCTGTGCCAGCTTTTTAAGCCGCTGCGCTTGGGAAAGGGACGGCGCATTCTGGGTGTCGTTCATGGCTTCTAAAAAATCCCGCTGTTGGGCTTCGTCCAGATAGGACAGCTCCACAGCGGGATTAAAAGCGATTTTCTTTTCGTCCACCATGTCCAGCAGTTCCGGGACAAGGTTGGTCAGACGGATATAGCGCTGGACAGTTTTATATCCTTCACCAGCATCTTCCGCAACCCGTTCAATGGACAGCTTCGACTTCTGGACAATTTGTCCAGAAGTTAAATCTGACCTAGCACCTTGATTTTTTATTGCTTCCAGCTTCATTTTGTAGGCGAAAGCCCTTTCACTGGGCAGGATGTTCTCACGTTGGAGATTTGAGTCCACCATGAGCAGAACAGCAGCGTCATCATCCATATTGCGGACGATGACCGGCAGAGTATCTAGCTCGGCAAGTTGGGCAGCGTGCTGACGGCGATGCCCGGAGATGATCTCGTAGCCACCCTCCGGGCGGGGACGGGCAATCAGCGGAGACAGCACACCGTACTGTTCCACGCTTTCCACTGTGCGCTGCATGGACTCATCGTCCAAAACCTTAAAGGGGTGGTTTTTGAAAGGGAACAGTTCTCCGATGGGAATCTGCTGCACCTGTTCCCGCTGCTGTTCCTGCCGGGATTCCTCGGTGGAGAAGATGTCATCTGCCCCTTTCAGCGACACGTTTAAGCTGCCTTTCGGCATTCGCCATCACCTCCTCGGTCAGAGATTTATAGGCTTCTGCCACCTTGCCTTTGGGGTCATGCTGAAAAATACTCTTGCCCACGGCACTGATCTCCGCAGCGCGGACAGACCGAGGGATGGTCTGGTCGAATACCTTGATTTTGCTGCCGTAGGCACCTCGAATCAAATTGTCGATCTGCTGTCCATAGTTGGTGCGGCTGTCGGTCATGGTCAGCAGGATGCCCTCGATTTTTAATTTCGGATTGATCTGCCGCCGGACTTTCTGCACAGTCTGTAAAAGCTGTTCCAGACCCTTTGCCGACAGATACTGCGCCTGCACAGGAATCAGGGTGGTGTCTGCCGCTGCCAGTGCATTCACGGTCAGCATCCCAAGGGAAGGGGTGCAGTCCAACAGAATGAAATCGTATTCGTGCCTTGCACCGTCCAGCACCTGTTTCAGCATTTTTTCCCGGTTCATGCAGTTGACAAGGGACACTTCCAGTCCTGCCAGTTCGATGTTGGCAGGAATCAGGTCAACGCCCTCTGCATGGTGCAAAATGCCCTCACCGAGCTGGATAGGCTGGTCGTTCATCGCTTTTGCCAACAGGGTGGAAAGGGTGGTGGGCAGTTCATCGGGCTGTTGCCAGCCCATGCTGATGGTCAGGCTGCCTTGTGGGTCGGCATCCACCAACAGAACTTTTTTGCCCTCCATCGCCAGCCCGATGCCCAGATTTTCACAGGTGGTGGTCTTGCCGGTGCCGCCTTTCTGGTTGACGATGGCTATCGTGGTTGCTTTCTTTGAAATTTTCATCACCTCCGATTCGCTAAGTCGTGGTTGGTTTGGTTCTGATAGGAAAACTGCATCGTGGTGGGTGCGTTGTACAGAGAAGCGAGCAGATATTGTTTCATGTTACGGATCGGGCTGCTGTTCTCTGCAAGGCACTTCAGCACAAAGCGGATATGGTCGGCGTTCAGCTTCATAAACCGGCTGCGTACTACCTCGACGGGCTTATCATCCCCGGCAATGTGCAGCAGCTTGCGGTTGGTGGCACAGGTATCCACCAGCAAATTCACGATTTGGTAGAGGGTATCTTCATCATCCGGGTAAAGCCGGAGCAGAAGGTCTATCTCTAAAGAATGTGAAAAATATTCTTCGAGCAGTTCACGATTCTTCATCTTCTCCGATTCGTCGGAAAGGATAGGATTCGTATTATTCATCTCTGTTTTATTTTCTTTCTTCTTAATACCTCGTGATTTTACCGGGTCTTGACAAGCGATTTTAGAGCCACAAGAATCGTCATTATCACGATTCTTGACATTCTCCTTTGAAGATTCTGCCGAAAAGTTCTTCACATACACCAAACATGGCTTTCCTTGCCCTCGACGTTTTCGTTCAATCAAACCAAATTTTTCAAGTTCCCGGAGCAGTCGGGTCGCTTTGTTGTCTGCGCAACGCAAAGTCCTCTTGACATCCTCAATCGTGAAGATGATGAACACGCGACCTTTTTTGTCAAACCATTCATTTTTAACAGAAAGGCTCATGCGGTCAAGCAGGATGCCGTACAGAGTTTTGGCATCGGTTGACAGATTTTGAAACCGCTGCTCCTGAAAAAGAGCCTTTGGAATGCGGAAGAACGAAAAGAGTTCTCCGGCCTGTCCGTAAAAGTAGTCGAGCGTCATACAGTTCTGTCAAGGATGAAAAAACAACGGTGATTCATTGACATGGTTGACAAATCCTCCTTATAGATAATTCGTGCAAACAAAAAGCGCAACTTCGATTGATGAAAATCGAAATTGCGCGATGTAACTTAGCCGGGGGAGAAAGGTCATTTGTCAGGGTCGTTTGACCACAATTTGACCACAAAAGGAATGAAACGTCTTGACATCCAATGAAACAGAATGGTATAATGCGTCTGAAATTTAACGATACTGAGTCCAGGCAGTATCGGATTGTACATTGTGTTTTCGAGAGAAGCACAATGGGGTTCAAGAGGCCGTGAGTTCGATTCTCGCCACTCGGACCAAACAAAAATAATCCGAACTTGTTTCCGATAGGAGATGGGTTCGGATTATTTGTTTTCTTCGGAAAATTTAACGCAGGTGTCCGTGAAAGATGAAAATTAAGGATAATGAACTATTAATCGCAAATAATCTGTGCTATAATACTAAAAGGAGGTGTCATAATGCAGATTAACGTGAAGTTGTCTCCAGATGTGCTAGACTGGGTTATGGCACATATTCAACAAGAAAATGTTCCGCGGGATGTTGTAAAGTATTTAACAATATGGAAAAGTGGTGAAAAAGTGCCCACTTTTAATCAGATCGAAAAAGTTAGTAAAGCATCTGGAATCCCATTTGGGTATTTTTTCCTCCAAGAACCTCCCAAAGAAGAATTTCCGTTATTAGAGTACAGAACCATAGATAGCACATCGGCAATGAATCCGAGCAGAAATATTATTGATGTTATGCATGATATGGAACAAGTTCAGGATTGGGCTAGAAATCATGCTATAGAGGAAGAACAGCAGGCTCCAGAATTTATTGGAAGCCAAAAAAACAATGTGGATACTGAAGATTTTGCCGAATATGTCCGAACAGTTTTAGAGTTAGAAATTAAATGGTATGAAAACAGCAAATCAGCTGTAGAGTCTTTTAAAACACTGAGAGATAAAATTAGTCAAGCAGGCGTTATTGTTATGATGAGTGGTATTGTTGGAAATAATACGCATCGACCGCTCGACATAAATGAATTTCGTGCTTTTGCGATGGTAGATGATCTTGTACCATTAATTTTTATCAATTCAAACGATTCGGTTAACGGGAAACTATTTTCTTTGCTACACGAATTTGCTCATATATGTATAGGAAATAATAGTTTATACAATGACAGATATAGCTCTGGAACAAGGGTTAGTAAGGCGGAAAGTGTATCTAATGCAGTGGCTGCGGAAATTTTAGTTCCACAGGTCATGTTTGAGAAAAAGTGGAAAGAAATCGATAAATTTGATGATCCAATTAAAACGATTGATGTGCTTACAAAGTATTTTAGCTGTGGGACGACAGTTATAGCAAGGAAAGCATTAGATAACGGATATATTGATTATTCTGTATATAGGAAGCTGTCACAAATTGCGGTTAATCGTTACAATGAAAAACGAAAAAAGGAAAAAGAGCAAGGCGGTGGCGGAGACTATTATAGAACTGCGGCAAGCCGAATTGATACACGGTTTTTCAAGAGCTTGGTCTCAAGTGTTCACGAAGGAAAAACTTTATACACGGACGCTTTTAGACTTACTAATACCAATAGATCTACCTTTGAAAATTTGGTTAACAAAATGGGGGGTGGGTCGAAGTGAATCAAGAAGTTTTTCTAATAGATACAAATGCTTTGCTGACACCGCATCTTATGTATTATCCGTTTGACCTCGCACCTAGCTTTTGGGAACAGCTAGAAGAAAAACTTAAAGATGGTTCAGTTGTTCTCTTAGATATGGTGAAAAATGAAATAACAGAGGGTCATGATGAACTTTCAAATTGGATGAAGTCATTACAGGGGATAAACATCATTGACCATAGAACTCCCGAAATCATAGAAAAATATAGTAGAGTTTTAGGTGCAGTTCAAAGCAATACATGCTATAAGCAAAGTGCGCTTGCAGAGTGGTCAAGAGAAAGTGTTGCAGATCCATGGCTAATTGCAACTGCGGCAGTAAGAAAATTAACAATAGTAACATTTGAAAAAAAGAATGGTGGTCTGTCACCCAAAAATCCGAGTAAAAATGCTAAAATACCAGATGTGGCGATTGAGTTTGGAGTAAGCGTTTGTGATCTATATTATATGATGAGAAGTTTATCATTTCGTCTTTAATAGAATCTAAATTGCATTATGTGATATAACAAAAACAGGGTGCGCCCGCCCGGACGCACCCTGCCAAAAGCCACAGACAATAACGATATGTACAGCAGGAAGTTCCCCAACGGGAACTTCCTGTTTTTCTTTTCCTGCAAGATGAGCCTGTTCTGTCTGCCATGCGGCAAACTCTCGCTGTCCTTCCTCGCTGTTCCAGCAGGCAAGGATGGCCGGGTAGAACGCCCGTGCCAGACGGTCGATGACTTCATCGGGATAAGGGGAAGTGTTTGTGGACTTTTTCTTTTTGTTCAAACGCACGCTCCTTTGATCGTCCCACCGTGGCAAAGCCGGGCGAGAAAATCAAAGTTCCAATTTTTATCAGGCGCAAGGGCGCGGATGCTTTCCGCCCTGCACTTGCGGCTGGTGGCTCGTTGATGGCTTACAAGTGCCTGTCGTTATGCCGTTTTAGAGGATTCACCGCTGGATTCTGCAAGAACTTCGTCCAGCGTTTTCAAAAATTCAAGATGAGGTTTCAAGGCAAAGCGAAGAACTTTGACCTGTTCCGGATGCGTAAGAAGTTTCGGGTTCAAGTCGAACGTAACTTCCCAACTCTTTCGCATGAGAGATTCAGCATTGTGGAGCCGGTAGTACAGTTCGAGAAACTTTTGGGGAACATCATAGTTTTCATCAATGGTGTTGCTGGCGGCTTTCTCTGCCTGCTTCACCGTTATTTTGTTAGGCTTGACTTTCTTCGGCTTCGGCACATAATTCTTGATTTCTTTAAAGATTTCAGCCTGCTCTTCGGGCTTGGCCTTGCCGAGATTTTCGAGAAGATAATCGGGAATGTGCAGTTCCTCGCGGAAGAACCGATCACGGAAACCGGGAGACAGTTCATCCGCAACGTCAACGCCGTGGGCATAGTATTCTGCCCGGCGGACTGAACTTGCGCTGCTGTGATTTTCCTGTGCAATGCGCTCACAGGTTTTCATGGGCTTCTGGTTGTGTTCAGATTGAACACTGCCAGATTTCTTTGCAGTATGCTGATTGCCGCGAAATGCTTCGGTGCGCTTTTCAGAGGAATACTGCTTACCCATAAGGAACTTCTTCTGCTCCGGGGTCAGATTACGCCGCCCTAACTGATTCTTGCAGATCCATGCGAGGACTTCTTCTCTGCTTTCAAACGGGAGCGGCATAGTGGAGAAATAAATCTCCGGGTGTTTCTGTAGGATGGCATAACGATTGTGTCCGTCAACGAGGGTGTTATTCCAGACGATCAAAGGAGAGAGCAACTTGCCTTCTTTGAGGATATTTTCTTCAAGCTGCTTAAATTCATCATCGGTCAGAGGCGGAATCTGGGACTGGAACTCCGGGTCAATTTTCAGATTGATCATACGCACACTCCTTTATCTCTCCTGCTGCGTCTGTTCTTCCTCCCGGAAAAAGGACGCAACATTCTGCTTTGCGGTTTTCAGTTTGAGCAGTTCTTCTTTAGCTTCCTTGTACTGCTCGTAGAACTTTGCCTTTTCGGATGCCAGCTGCGCATACTCGGCTTCCAGCTTTTTCGGGCTGGGCAGCTTGGTGATGTTGTTTGCCTTGAAATAGGCTGCTGCCACCCGGTATGCTGTCAGCTCTGCACGGTGCTGCTCCTCAAAGGCTGCGGGTCGCTTGGCGGTCTTTAACTGCTGTGTGATGTTCTTGGTGCTGGTGTAGGCTGCGACCTGATAGCGCAGTTCTTTGTTGGCCTTCATGCGACCTTCGAGGTCTTTCACCACGGCCAGTGAGTCGTGATACTTGGTTTCCAGTTCAGCGATGCGCTGGTTCAAATCATCCTCGTTGAGCAAATCTTTCTCTTGCAAGAGGATCAGAGTTTGCGACATGGTTTTGAGGTTGAACTTCTTTGCCCAACGTTCGTAGCCAATGCCCTTGCCCTCGGTCAGCTTTGCCTGAATATCAATCAGCTTTGCAAGGTTGGTCGTTTTAGACTGTACCTTGGGTTTGCGCGCTGCGTTTGCGGTCAGGGCAGCAAGCACTTCTGCCTTGTCGAACTTGTCCCCGAGATGTTTCGCTCGGATGAACTTCGTTCTGCCAGCGGGCAGAAAGCTAAGCTGTCCACGGCTTTCCTTGACGGCAATGCCGTACTGCTGCATGAGCCTATCGGAAAACTCCTCAAAACTCACAGCGCGATACAGTACCGAAGAAATCTGTTTCCGCAGGGTATCTTTTACGGTTTCAAACTTCTTCTGCTTGGGCTGCTGTCCGGTTGCGGTAAGGGCTGCGTTCTCACGGTCAAGTTTCAACTGGCCACGCCTGCGCGCCCAATACTCGGCTTCGCTGACACGCTCTTTCGAGCCGTTGAGCAGGTCGATCTGGTACAGTCCGGCACCTTCGCACAGCTCCATGACCTCGACACGCAGGTGCCGCATGGTCTGGGCGGTGCTGGAGTGCTTCATGCCTTCGCACCAGTCGCGGGGCTTCTGCATATAAGGCTTGTGTTCCACTTCTCGTGTTCGGATACTGCCGATCACGATGTGGACATGGATGTTTCCCGAATGGTTATGCCCATCCGGGTGGGTACAGACGATGGCAGGATGACCGGGGAAGTTTTCTTCGCAGAATTTCAGGCCAAGTGCCTGTGCCTTTTCCATGGTCAAGCCGTTGTCGGCTGCATCTCGTGGGTCAAAGCTGATGATATACTGGTGGCTTTTGATATCACCATGCTGGGTGTTCTTGCCATACTTGCGGTTTGCCAGCAGACAGGCCGTTGCGAACGAAAACTCGCCGCACTCAAGGATGTCAAGCAGGTACGAATCCCGCAGCTTCGGCTTGCCGTGCTCATCCAGAAGTTGCTTTCCGGTGAACGCGTCGTGCTGGTAAACGAGGTACGCTTCGATGGCGGTGTAGTCCGAGTTTTTAGAGGCGATATGCTTGAGCGTTGCCATACAGTTCACCCAGAACTTTCTCGGCGTGGAGCCGGAAGGCGGTCAGGTCTGCAAGTTCGTCAAGGAGTTTCGCTCGGATCTGCTCGGTGTCTGCACCGCCAGAATTGAAGTTCCTTGCAAGCTGGTTGAGGTTGGTGCCCACCCTGCTGCACTGAGCAAGCAGGGTGGAAATAGCGGTCAGGGCTTCTTCTCCGCCGCCTGCAACGATGACCGTTTTCTCGATCTTGACGTTGTGGATGGCGCGGCGGATAAAAGTGGAGAGGGAGAGATTCAGGAGTTTGCAAGTGAGTTCCAGTGACGCTTTTTCCTCCGCTGTCACACGGAACTTGATGACGTGCGTTTTGTTGTTCGGCGTGTCGTGGTGCTGGGAATTGCTAGGAATCGGTTGAACATTCGTTTTGGTCATTGTACCTCCTGTCTGTTCGATAACTCCTCGGTGAAGTTATGTAAGCACGACACGCCGTTCCATTCGTGCCGTAAGGCACGAATGATGAGCAGGGTTTGGGGCAGGCACGCCCCAACAAGATCACTTCGAAAATGCAGATGCATTGAAGAAGTGAAGTCCCGAATGGACAGGAAATTTTCAAGAATTGAAAATTTGTGGCCACGGGACGGTTCTTGCCCTCTACCGCTGCGCTCAAAACGCATTTTCAACAAATGTTTCCGAATTGTTAAGACGCAAAAATAAGTAGAGGTGGTGCTGCTCATGTAATGGGGTCACCGTTTGCTCCGAACGAAGTTCCTGCCCCTGTTTGTGCAGCGGCGTTGACGGAAAGTCGGTATCACGTTCGGTCGGCTTATGAAATTTTCAAGGTACGTTTCCCATAAAGAAAAATACCGCCCAAGCAGCGCAGCGATGGATTTTGTCGGGGTGAATCGGCGGCAAAATGAATCGGGTGTGTTGCGGGGCGGTTAATCTTTCAGGGATGATCCACGGCGAGGCAGTGTTCAAAATGAACACGACCACATCTTGTGGATGGTTTCAAACTAATCCACAAAATCGGTGGGATTTGTGACAGAGAATATCATGGTTTGCAGGGTGCGTCAAGATGGTTTTGTGAAATTTATTGCGATAAAGTTGTGATAGTAGGACTTATCGGCCGGAAATTGAACCATCTTACAAAGAATTTGTGCGCACAAATTGGAAAATCAGCACATCTGTGCTATACTCAAAGCAGAATTTGTTGAGCTAAAACGGAGGTATTGAACCATGTCAGAGAAAAACACCGCCGACATTGGATTTGAAAAGCAGATTTGGAATGCTGCCTGCGTACTTCGGGGCAATATGGATGCTTCAGAGTATAAGGGTGTCGTCCTTGGTCTTATTTTCTTGAAATATATTTCGGATCGTTTTGAAGATAAGTATAATCAGCTGGTTGCAGACGGTGATGGCTTTGAGGAAGATCGTGACGAGTACACATCGGAAGGAATCTTCTTTGTGCCTGCTGGTGCGCGTTGGAGCGATGTTTCTGCAAAGGCACATGATCCCGAAATCGGTCAGGTAATCGATGATGCAATGCGCGCTATCGAAAAAGAAAACGTGCGCCTGAAGGATATCCTACCGAAAAATTTCGCGCGCCCGGAACTGGATAAACGGCGGTTGGGTGAAGTCGTTGACCTGTTTACGAACATCAAAATGATCGAACATGGCAGCGAGAAGGACATTCTGGGACGCACTTATGAATACTGCCTGTCGATGTTTGCAGAGCAGGAAGGCAAGCGTGGCGGAGAGTTCTTTACGCCGTCCTGCGTTGTGCGGACGCTGGTAGAAGTGCTGCAACCGTTCAAGGGCCGTGTGTATGACCCTTGCTGTGGCAGCGGCGGTATGTTTGTGCAGTCGGCTAAGTTTGTAGAAAACCACAGCGGCAACATCAATGATATTTCGATTTATGGTCAGGATTCTAACCCTACAACGTGGAAACTGGCGCAGATGAACCTTGCCATCCGTGGCATTGAGCCTGACCTTGGCAAGTATGCAGCAGACACCTTCCTTGATGACCAGCATCCCACGATGCGTGCAGATTACATCATGGCAAATCCGCCGTTCAACCTGTCCAACTGGGGTGCAGAGCAGCTCAAAGATGATGTACGCTGGCAGTATGGTATGCCGCCGGCTGGAAACGCCAACTTTGCATGGCTTCAACACATGATCTATCACCTTGCGCCCGGTGGTCGGATGGGCATGGTTCTGGCAAACGGTTCCTTGTCCTCCCAGTCCGGCGGTGAGGGCGAGATTCGCAAGAACATTGTGAATGCTGATTTGGTGGACTGCATTATTGCCATGCCAACGCAGCTTTTCTATACGACCCAGATTCCCGTTTCGCTCTGGTTCATCTCCAAACGCAAAAAGCAGCCCGGCAAAACGCTGTTCATTGATGCTCGTAAAATGGGCGTTATGGTAAGCCGCAAACTGCGCGAACTGACTGATGAGGATATTAAACAGATCGCCGATACCTACAATGCTTATGTTGATGGCACACTGGAAGATGTAAAAGGATTCTGCGCAGTTGTTGATACTGAGAAAATTGCAGAGCAGGATTATATTTTAACGCCGGGTCGTTATGTTGGTGTTGAGGAACAGGAAGATGATGGCGAACCGTTTGAAGAAAAAATGGCTCGGCTGACTTCTGAACTTTCGGATTTGTTCAAGCAATCACATAAGCTGGAAGCAGAAATTAAGGAGAAGCTGGGGGCGATTGGATATGAAATCTGAATGGAAGACATATACAGTCCAAGAACTTATAGATCTAGGGATGCTTGAAGCACCAATGGATGGAAATCATGGAAACTTGCACCCTAAAGTGTCAGATTATGTTTTAGAGGGAATACCATTTATTATGGCTAATGATCTGGTAAATGGAAAAATTGATTATAAGAAATGTGCACATATCACGGAAGCACAAGCTAGGCAACTAAAAAAAGGGTTTGCACATCCGGGCGATGTTTTGTTAACCCATAAGGCAACGATTGGTAGAACTGCACTTGTTGGAAATGAATATGATACAATTGTTTTGACACCTCAAATTACATACTATCGTGTGAAAAAAGGAATATCGAATAGATATTTAAAGGCATACTTTGACTCGAAAGAATTTCAAGAATTGCTGTCGAACTGGGCAGGTTCGGGTAGTACGAGAGCGTATTTAGGAATTACTGCACAAAGAAAGCTACCCATTCTTTTGCCTTCTATAGATATCCAAAACAAAATAGCAAGTTACTGTGAAAGCATTGATGGCAAAATAACGGTTAATTCAATGATAAACGATAATTTATCTGATCTTTTGCAAACAATCTATCAAGGACAATTTGGTAAAGTAGGTTTAGCGAACAATTGTGGAATCCTTGCTGACATATGCTCGTATTCCAAAGATAAAATAGAAATTTCCAAACTGAGCCTTGATACTTACTACTCCACTGAAAATATGTTGCCGGAAAAATCTGGCGCAGTTAAAGCTACAAGCCTTCCAACCACATCACAAACCACTGCTTGCCATAAAGGTGACACCTTGATTTCTAATATTCGCCCATATTTCAAGAAAATCGTCTATTGCGAAGATGATTGCGGATGTTCAACCGATGTCTTGTGCTTCAAACCAGTACATCCGCGTTATACAGCGTATTTATTTAGTACACTGTATGCTGACAGTTTTTTTAATTTTATGGTTGCTGGAGCTAAAGGAACTAAGATGCCCCGTGGTGATAAGCAGCAAATTATGACTTATCCTGTTGTGCTTCCATCAGAAAAAGATCTTAGTGAGTTCAATTCTGTTGCAACTCCTATTCTGACGCAAATTTATTCAAATAGAACTGAATCCGAAAGGCTTTCAGCTATACGGGACACACTTCTCCCTAAACTTATATTAGGTGAGATCGATGTTTCTAGCATTCAGCTCTAAGCCGCTAAATTATCGTTTATCATAATTTTAATAACTCTCACCAGTGGCGGGAGATTCTACGGAGAAACTGCCACTGCTGCCGTTCTCTGAAATCGTAATAAGGAGATACGGCGATGAAAAAACAAATTATCAACGAGATACAGCGAAAAATGCTGCCGTATCTCAATAACGAACAGTTGCTACATTTGAAAGCAGTACTGGAAGTGTCATTTCAAGGTGTCATAATTGAAATGGGGGAAGAGCAGCCAAAGGCTGAGGAACAAGATTCGGCAGCAGCGTTCATTACGGCAAAGCGGATAGAAGGATGTTCCGAGAAAACACTGACCTATTATTCAAAAACTATTGCAGCGATGCTGAATGGCGTGGGAAAATCACCGCAGCAAATTACAACGGACGATTTGCGAAGGTATCTGACGGATTATCAAACACAGCGGCGGTCAAGCAAAGTTACAATTGACAATATCCGGCGTATTCTTTCCAGCTTCTTCTCGTGGCTGGAAGATGAAGATTTTATTATGAAAAGCCCTGTCCGCAGGATTCACAAAGTGAAAACCGCCAAAATCATCAAGGAAACGTATACGGATGAAGCGTTGGAGCTGATGCGTGACAACTGTTCAACAGTACGAGATTTGGCGATTATTGATTTGCTGGCATCTTCTGGAATGCGTGTCGGGGAATTGGTGACACTTAATCGGGAGGATATCAATTTCAACGAGCGCGAATGTGTTGTATTTGGTAAGGGCAACAAGGAACGATTGGTATACTTTGACGCACGGACGAAGATCCACCTTCAAAATTATCTGGATGAACGGTCAGATAGCAATCCAGCACTCTTTGTGACGCTGAAAGAGCCGCACGAGCGATTGATGATCGGTGGCGTGGAAACGATGCTCCGTGAATTGGGACGGCGATTGAAGCTAAATAAGGTGCACCCGCACAAGTTTAGACGGACATTGGCAACGTCAGCGATTGACAAGGGAATGCCGATTGAACAAGTGCAGCAGCTTTTAGGACACCAGAAAATCGACACAACTATGCACTATGCAATGGTAAAACAACAAAATGTGAAATTGGCACATAGAAAATTTATTGGATAAGGTGATATGAATGAAAGAAAAGTTTTTGAGAGAACTTGCGGACATTCAAACAGGACCGTTTGGAAGTCAACTTCATAAAGAAGATTATGTTGCGGATGGAACACCTATTGTCACAGTTGAACATTTAGGGAACAAGATGTTTTCCGAACAGAATTTGCCGCGAGTATCAAATACGGATAAAAATCGATTAAAGAAATATGTGCTAAAACAAGGCGATATTGTATTTAGTCGTGTGGGTTCTGTAGATAGATGCTCGTATGTTGATCAAAAACACGATGGATGGATGTTTTCTGGAAGATGCCTTCGAGTACGCCCAACTAGTGAAATTGATTCCGAGTATCTTTACTACTATTTTTGCTTAGAGGAAACAAAGCAATTTGTCCGAAATATAGCCGTTGGAGCAACAATGCCTTCAATCAATACCAAGTTACTTGGAGAAGTTGTAGTGACTTTTCCGGAACTGGAACAGCAGAAAAGGATTTCTGGAATTTTATCTGCAATCGATAGTAAAATTGAAGTCAATCAAAAGATAAACGATAATTTAGCGGCTTAGAGCTGAATGCTAGAAACATCGATCTCACCGGACATGAGCTTTGGCAGAAGCGTATCTCTGAGACTTGCAAGTTTTTGATTTTCTTCTTGATTTAAAATAATAGTAGAAGCCATTGGGGCGATTATGGAATTAAATCGACTCAAGCTGATATTGTCAGGTAGAAGCAATTTCAGCATTTTCACTCGATCTCTTGGCAATTCTGTCTGCCCTGTACTGCCTGTGTGAAGCGATTCGATCTCCTTCTCGTGTAAAATTCCCCAAAGTCCGATATAGAAAATCAGTTCTTCTCGCGCTGGCCGGACAATAGTCACATGAGAATCCACAGTAAGGCTTTTAGGGGTGAACCAGACTTGTGCAACTCGCCCCAAAGTGCCGTCACCAGTAGAATTAATCAATAAATCACCAAATTGGAGCCATTTTTCATTGATCGCTTTCGGTGTATGGGATCGAGCAAGCGAAAGATCAATCGTGTGATTACGAATACATTTTTGATTGATAACTGTTTGATCAGAATCATTAGAATATTTAGGTGCGATCCCACGCGTTATCAGTGTCGTGATATTTTCCAGTGTGGTATCTTCCCAATTTTCTGGAACAGTACCCCCAAACAAGCTAAAATCTACAAACCAAGACTTGAAAAGAGCAGCTGCCTGCTGCTCTAAATTATCGTTTATAAAAGAAATGAAGGAATAACATGGATAATTCAGACAAAACACGAACCAGTAGCCATGACAGTTGGGCTGTCTGGGATCTGAATGGCTATTTGGACGGAATTTCGCTGATAAAGAATGAAATGGCTAATGTAGAACCCGAAGAGAGCGCGAAGCATTATTTCTTTCGAGGACAAGCCAGCTATGATTGGAATGTTATGCCGGGAATATTTCGTAACGGAATGTTGGCGCACGAGTATGATATGATTCGTGCTGCGTACATACGGAACCCAAGAGACTTCGGCGATACGATGACGGCGTTTGAAAAGCTTGCAAAGTTGCAGCATTACGGACTGCCAACAAGACTATTGGATGTTACAGAAAATCCATTGGTTGCTCTGTTTTTTGCGTGCCAGACCAATCAAGATATATCGATTTCAGATGGGAAGACTGTGTTGTTGCCGCCAACAGACGGACGCGTTTATTTTAAGCAGGAGTATGGAAAATCGTATGACGATGACGAGATTAAGGTTCTGTCCTATTTGGCAACAGAAAAGATAACAGGAAACTTCAAGTTGGAAACGTTACTCGACAAGCTTCAGAAGGAAGGCATCTATTCAAAAGCTGATGCGGTCAATTGCAGAAAAAATGGATACAAGAGTATCATTGAAATCATTCAGAACAACTATTTTGTTTTATCAAATCTTAATAACGAACGTTTGATAAGGCAAAATGGCTCATTCTTGATCTGCGGACAATATAATATTCAGATCGCAGGAGAGGGGGCTGGAGAATACATTATAAAAAGAGCCTATAAAAATGTTCGGGATGAATTTGATGAATTCAGCTTTAGAATCCCGGCAGAATCAAAAGAGCACATTCTAAGGGAGTTGGATTTTTACAATATAAACGAAGGAAGCCTGTTCCCTGAATTGGAACACCAAATGGCGTATATAAAAGATGTACATGTAAACATGCCATCCCTACAAGATGAGCCATTTGAAATGTTTGATGTGGCTTCAATGAATGGTGATACTGCAACACTGGAGAAAACACCACATGTCGAAGATAGTCAAATCGTTAGAGACATTTTGAAAGAGAAAATCAATCCGATTCTTTTTGATGAATGCTATGTTGCAGTTCAAGAAAGCTTGATTCCTGATTGGTACAACAAAGAAATCGGGCAGAGTAAGGCACGAAAAGCCTTAGCAGATGCCTTACAGAAATATTCATCGATGGAACGCCCTATGGCAAAAACTGTGTCAAAGTCAATCATTGACGATATAGTTGATGCCATCACAAAAGAGCTCGAAAAAAATCAAGATTGATTTATTGGTGGAGAAAGAATATGCTTTTCAATGAAGACACCTTTGAACAAGCCATAATCGAATTGTTTGAGAACATGGACTACACCCATATCTATGCTCCTGATATGAACCGGACGGATTACAGCCGCCCGCTGCTGGACGATGTTTTGCGGGATTGTCTGGTGCGGCTGAATCGCAGCCTTCCGGCTG
>ERZ791879.573-NODE-573-length-27110-cov-8.352948_pt1 | contig 27110 bp, 30 predicted proteins | sample MGYA00510162_ERZ791879 | MGnify/ENA primary metagenome ERZ791879 (study PRJEB30046, sample SAMN00792113) | human gut metagenome | study: EMG produced TPA metagenomics assembly of the A metagenome-wide association study of gut microbiota in type 2... | reverse complement strand
CTTAATGGAGGTTATATCATTAATTTTCGGCATCACGGCATTAACGCTTTAGTGCACAATATTATTCAAATCCTTTTATTAAACTCATGGCCTCTTCAATTATTTCTCTTGGATATCCAACATACTCTAAAAGTTTAATAGCATTTCTTGACTTTACAACACCTTGCTTTATTTTATAATCAAAAGCCAATCCTTTTTTACAATCGACATATTCACTGAAATAATAAAAATCATAACTATTTTTTAATGAATCCGTTAACTCTTTATCATGTGTTGCCACAAAGGTAATTGCATCCCTATTATTTATATAATTAAGTATCGCTGTAGATGACGAAATTCTTTCAATTGGATTAGTTCCCCTAAAAATTTCATCTATAATACATAATAGCTTTACTTTATTATCTAATGAATTAATTATTCTAAGTATGGCTTCAACTTCCGCTAAATAATAACTTTTTCCTAAAGTAATATCATCCTTTGGACTTATTGACGTTACTATATTAAGTAAAGGTGCCTTATACTCTGATGCTAGTGCAAAATAAAATGTTTGTGCAAATAACACATTAATACCTATCATTCTTAAAAAAGTTGATTTTCCTGACATATTCGTTCCTGTTAAAACTATACCTTTTTTACCTATAGTTATTGAATTACCAACTGACTTTTCCAATAAGGGATGAATTCCATCTTCTATTTTAAACTTTGCTTCTTTTTCAAACTTAGGTTCACATATACTTTCACTAACTATCTCCCTATATATTCCAACTGAAATAAAAGCTTCTATTTTTCCTAATTCATAATAAATCTCTAGCAATTCATTTTTATTTTCTTTAATTTTATCTATAATTCTATAATATGAACTTTCTAATATTAAAAATGGTATTAAAAAGGTTCTAATATTCCACCATATATTATGGCTAAATTAGTTAACCATGTATTAACTCTTATAAAATTAAGCTTATCTAATATCATTTTAAGCCTTTCTATATCCAAATTCCCCTTTTTATCTAATGCCACTATTCTTTGTGCTGCAGTTAATATTCCATTTAAATAAATTAATCCATTAGTACATACCTTTTTACTTTCATAACTTACTATATTAGGTGCTATTACAAAAAATAAAAGTACTAAAAGTGCAATATATTTATTAAAAGTTAAAAACATAAATACTATTAATATAAAATTACTTATTCCAAATAATGAATAAAAATACCCTTTTAACTTATTACTTTTAAGATCCTTTTTCATCATTTCTAGAAATCTATTTTTCTTATCAAAACCTAGATTATGAAATATATACTGAATTTTAGCTCTTAATTCTTTATCTAAGTTGATTTTATATATAACCTTATCTCTCTTCTTTAAATCCTCTTCATCCATTAATAGTTCTCTTAACATTTTATATAGTGCAGCTTCACCAACACTTGAATAAGTTCTATCTATTTTACGAAAAACATTCTCCAAATCTAAATCATAAAAACATTGTTCATCAATTGTATATGGAGCTTTATCTTGCATATCAAAGAATTCCCTAATAACTTTAATATCATTATATTTATATTTTTCATCTTTATAGTATTTTTTTAATACATTTAATGATTTTTTAGAATATATCATTGTTAGTACCTCTTAACATATTGATACTTATATATTGAAATTCCAACCACGACTAATAATATAATCGATATTATTATGAATACATTGCTTTTTAATAATATTACATAGGTATATGGATCAATATTAAATAAATGCCTTGAAACTAATTGCAGTATAAGTGACAAAATAAAAATTCCTAGTAAACAACTAGCAAGCTTGCTATTATTAAAATTAATATTTATTTTAATTTTACTTTTTTCACTTATAGGTACAACTATAGCTTCCCTAGTTACTGATTTAGAAATAAATACAATAAATAGCGAAATCATATTCCAAGTAAATATATCATTTAATGTTATAGTTAATTGATTTATTAAAAATAAATTATAAAAACCTTCTAATCCTAGTCCTATTATCATCCATAAAACATATCTTTGAACATAATCCAATACTATATATACCTTGCTTTTAGTTAGCATATACTCATCTATAATACTTTTACAAAACTTCTTATAATCATCCCCTACAATAAAGGATTTATCTCTATTTTCATATTGAGCTTCCAGAAGCATATCCATTATTTGATGTAATATCTCCTCCTTTTCATAGATTGTTAAATTAGTGGCTTTTATGTATGCTATTATATGTTTATATAAACAAAAATTATTTTCATTTAATTTTTTCTGCTCTTTGATTCTTATATTTCTTAATTTCAATACCCTTACCATAATTAATCCTCCAAAACATTTTTTACATTTCTTTTTACTATATTCCATGTATTTATAAATTCATTTAATTCATATCTTCCTTCTTCAGTTAAATAATAATATTTTCTCATTGGACCAAGAGGTGACTTTTTCATTACTGAATATAGTAATTTTTTCTTTTCTAATCTTATAAGAATTGGATAGACGCTTCCTTCACTTATATCTTCAAACCCATAATTTATAAGCTTTTCACAAACCTCATATCCATAAGTTTCACCATTAGATACTATCTTTAATATACAGCCTTCTAATAATCCCTTTAACATTTGTGTTGAATTTGACACTTTTTCACCTACTTTGTATTGCATAATAGTTATATCTAAATATTACCATACTACTTTGCATTGTCAAGTAGTAAAAAAAGAATAACATTTCTGTTATTCTTTTTATTTTTTTTATTCTTTATTTATTTTTACAATTGCAATTACAATTATTTTCCATACAATCTTGCAATAAATCACTAATTGCATTTGTTAATTGACAATTTGAATTCATTAAATAATTGTTCGTCATTTGATTATTCCAGGAATATATAAATATTAATAATAATATCAATTTCATAAATTGACATCCATAACATTGCAATAAGTTTAATAATTGGCATGCAAAAAATTCATTTGTCGCATTAACATCACTTGTATCATCACAATAACTTGAACAAATTTCTCTTAAATCATCTTCATCTAAGTTATTTATAATATCATTTAAAGTAGCTGTCGTTCCTAATGTACTCAATTTTCTTTTCCCCTTATAACTTGTCTAACACTTCATAATACGCCAAGATTATAGAGATTGCTACAAATTTATACCTTTTTCTATTTTGAATCAAAAAAAGATGATATAAAACAATCTAAAATCATTTTATATCACCTTTTATTAAATAACCTTAAGCTTTGATATTTCCATGCTTTAATAAACTTTTTATTCTTCTAAAATAAGTAATTCCTAATGGAATTACCGCTGCAAACCAAGCAACTGGGTCTGCTAAACATATTCCTATAAAATATAAATACCTTGGTAAAGTAAAGGCAACTATAGCTCTTGCTACAAGTTCATATACTCCAGCCATCATTGGAACAAAGGAATCACCGATCCCTTGAAGTGCATTTCTATATATAAATATTAATCCTAAAGGTATAAAGAATATAGCTGATATATCAAGTACTTGTTGTGCATATTTTAATATTTCAGCATCAGGATTACTTATAAACATCATAACAAAGTATTTCCCAAGGAATATTAAAACTGCTCCTGCAATAATACTTGTAATAATTGAAATTTTAGTACATTCCTTAACCCCTTCTTTTATACGTCCATATTCCTTAGCACCCAGATTTTGTCCACAATATGTAGCCATAGTAACACCAAAAGTGATTGCTGGTTGCATAACAAGCTGCAATGCCTTTGATGCTGCTGTATACGAAGCAATAACTATAGATCCAAATACATTTAAAGCAGCTTGAACAGTCATTATTCCTATAGATGTTATTGAGAATTGAAGCGCCATTGGAATCCCTATTTTTAAATGTTTATGATAATATTTTCTTTTAACATTAAAGTCTTCTTTTTTAAGTCTTAAAATAATAAACTTCTTATAAGTATAAATTAAACAAAGTATGGCAGATACACCTTGCGAAATAATAGTTGCATATGCAGCACCTGCTACTCCCATTTTAAAATTAATTATAAACACTAAATCTAAAATAACATTTAAAACTGAAGATACTATTAAAAAATATAATGGTGTTTTACTATCACCTAAAGCTCTTAATATACTTGCTATCAAGTTATATGCAACTGTTGCTACTACTCCACCATAAATTATTTTTATATATGTATAGGCATCACCCATAATATTTTCAGGAGTATTCATTAATTTTAATAAAGGCTTTGCTCCTATCAAACTTACTAATGTAACTACAATTACTGAAATAACTGTTAAAGTTACTGCACTAGCAACAGCCTTACGGAGACCATTTTCATCTTTTGCACCAAATTTTTGCGATACCAAAACTGCAAACCCACTAGTTAATCCTGTGGCAAATCCATTAACTAAAAACACCATAGATCCTGTTGCCCCAACTGCTGCTAAAGCATCAACACCTACAAATCTACCAACTATTATAGTATCTACCATACTATAAAATTGTTGGAATACATTTCCTATTAATAAAGGTATGGAAAATAGTAATATTAATTTAACAGGATTTCCTTTAGTCATATCATTAGTCATATTATTTTTCATATCATCATCGCCTCCTAACGTATTATTTCACAATTACATAGGATATCATCTTTAGAATACTTTTGCAAAACAAATTTTAAGAGGTAAGAATATTTTTTCTTACCTCTTATAATGACCTTGTAAATTACAATTTTTCTATCTATTATATATTTAAAATACTTTCAAAATTTTCATTACTTAAATCATAAATTATTAACTTCATCTTATCAAAAATATTTAAATAATTAACTATTTTTTCAAATTCCCCATTACTTTACCTATAATTTTAATACCTTTCTCTATTTCTTCAAGAGATAACCTAGAAAGCCCTAACCTTAAACACTCTTTACAACTATCATCTACCGAAAATATATCTCCTGGTGTAAATATAACTCTCTCTTTATAACACTCATCTAAAAGTAATCTTGAATCTACCCCTTCTATCTTAATATAAATATGAAGACCTCCTTCTCCCCATATAAATGTTGGCTTAATATATTCATTAATACATTTTATAGCAAACTCATATTTTTCCTTATATACTTTTCTAACCTTTTTTATTTGCCTTTCAAAAGCTCCAGAACGTAAATACTCATAGAGTATTCCTTGATCTAAAAATGATGTATGAATATTTTTACATCTCTTCACACTTTCTAATATGTCTATAACATTTTTATCTGCAAGAATCCATCCAACTCGTATTCCAGGAAATAATATTTTAGAAAAACTTCCTATATAAATAACTCCACTCCCTCCATTATCAAGGGCAGCTATTGGAGATACATGAGTACTATTATATAAAAGCTCTTCATTAAATCCATCCTCAATTATAGGTACATTATACTTTTTAAATAAATTATAAACAGAATATCTTCTTTCACCTTTCATTACAATTCCAGTTGGATTATGATATGAAGGAATTAAATATCCAAACTTTACATTATTACTTTTTAACTTATTCTCTAATTCATTAATATCTATTCCCTCTTCTGTCATAGAGACTCCCACTACTTCAACTCCATGAACTTTCATAATCTTAATAGCTGTATTATGAGTTGGATTTTCACAAATAATTTTATCTCCTTTATTTGTATATGCAGTAAGAATCATCTCCAATCCCTCTGTAAATCCATTAGTAATTATAATATCTTTACCTCTGGTATCTACACCTTTTGTATTCATATATTTTAAAAGGTACTCAATAAGAGGTTTATACCCCTTTGCATATCCATAATTTAAAATCTTATGTCCTTCTACTGAAATTCTATTTAAAAATGCCTTTTTAAACTCTTCCATATCAAATAATTCACCATCTGGTGATATACTTTTAAAAGATATTAAATTCTTTTCCCAAGGTATTTCATTTTTTACAATATCTAACTTTTCTGCAAGATTTCCATAATCATTAGCTTTTTCACTCCAAGAAACCTTCCATCCATCTTCATTTATTGACTTAACCTCTGAAACGAAGGTTCCTCTTCCCTTTACAGTATATAAAATACCTTTTTCTTCAAGATTTTCATATGCAGTTATTACAGAATTTCTACTTACACCAAGCAATTTAGAAAGCTCTCTGGTAGCAGGGAGCTTTCCATTTGATACAAGAAGATTACTATCAATCATACTCCTTATATAATTTTCTATTTGTAAATATAGTGGTTCTTCATCATTAAAATCTATTTTAGAAAATATCATTTTCTCACAACTCCTAAATTAGTGAACACTCTATTATTTTATCTAATAGCTCACTAAATTCTAATCCTCTTACCTTTGCACTTTTAGGAATAAGACTTTGTGTTGTCATTCCTGGAAGTGTATTTACTTCTAATAAATAAGGTACTCCTTCTCTTACTATCATATCAATTCGTGCATAACTATTGCAACCTAAAATATCCCAAACCTTTTTTGATATATTATTAATTTTTTCTTGTAACTTTTCTTCTAATAGAACTACTTCTTCTTCCGCTCCATTTTCACCATACTTAGAGGCATAATCAAAGAATTCACTATTTTTTGACTTAATCTTAACTGTAGGAAAAACTTCTCCATTTACTACAAAAGATGTTATTTCTTCTCCATTTATATATTCTTCTATAATTATTTCATTGTCGTATTTTAATCCTTCCCTTACTGCCATTTCCACTTCATCTTCACTTCTAACTAAAAATGTAGCCACACTTGAACCACCCTTATTAGGTTTAATAAATACAGGATATTGTAACTCTCTTATTTTTTTATAATCTATTTCTTCAACTGCTTTTACTATTAACCACTTTGCCGTATCAACCCCAACAGTTTTTACTATTCTTTTAGTTAACCCTTTATTCATACATATAGCACTTGGTAATACCCCACACCCACTATAAGGTATTCCAATAGTTTCAAGTAATCCTTGAATAGTACCATCTTCGCCAAACTGTCCATGTAAAGCTAAAAATGCAAAATCTATTCCTTTTATTTTTTCAACTACTTCACTTTTAGAATCTATTATTATCGGAATTATCTCTTCATATTTATCTCTATTTAAATTTAATAAAACTTGTTCACCTGACTTTAAGCTTATTTCTCTTTCTGATGATATTCCACCCATTATTACTCCAATTTTCATCATTATCACTCCCATATTTTTAATCTTTACTTTATTTTATGAGTATGATAGCAAATAAAAAAGCACCACAGCAAAAGTATTTCTACTTAACTGTGGTACTACTATTAGTATTATTCATCCTTATTTTTTAACTTTATACTACTACTCTGATTTATCACTAACTACTCTTACAATATAATTTTTCTCTCTTATAATCGTAAATTTTATTCCACATTTGAATTATTCTCTAAAGGTAATGCACTAATATCTACTTTACCATTATTATTTATCTTATTATCTTCTACTACATCTGATAAATCAACATAGGAATTACTTTCTATAATACTAAACTCATCCTCTACCAATTCATCATTAGAAAAATCATCATTAATTTTCAAATGATCTAAATCTCTACTTATTCCAAGTATATTATCATTCATCCTATTACTTGATAAATTTTCATAATTTTTAAGTTCTAATTTATCTAATATATCTTTTTTCATAATATCACCTCATAAAAAACTATACTAAATATTATTCCTAATTATTTAGCTTTTAATTATTTAAATTTTTTATAACATAATTTATAATTTTCTTTTATAAAATGTATTATATATATATTGACTTTTTTCGAGTTTTATTAGATAATAATTATTATTATTTAATAATTATAGGAGGTATTTTATGAATAATAGAAATTGGGATGGTTTTAAAGAATTAGTATTAGTTGATAAGGTCGAAGTATGTACTGATATTATTTCATTCTATTTTAAATCAAAAGATGGAAGTAAGCTTGTAAAGCATAAAGCTGGTCAATTCCTACCTTTCAAAATAAAAACCAACGATCCTAAATATAAAGATGTTATAAGGACTTATAGTCTTTCTATGTTTCCTAATGAAGATATTTATAGAATAAGTGTAAAAAAAATTAATGGTGGATTAATTAGTACTTATTTACATGAAAATCTTAATATAGGTGATTCCATCGAAGCAATGGTTCCAACAGGTTTGTTTACTATAAAAAATAAAAATAATGATACAGTTCTAATCTCAGGAGGAATTGGTATTACTCCATTATTATCTATGCTATATGAAGAATCTGCTATTAGAAATAATATTCACTTTATACAAGCAGTACAAAATTCTAAGATGCATCCATTCAAAGATGATATAGAAAATATAGCTAAATTAAAAAATATTGAAAATACTGTATTTTATTCTGATCCTTTATCTGAAGATGTAGAAGGTGTAGACTACGATTATACTGGATATGTAAACAAAGATTTCCTTAAAGACAATGTAAACTTAAATTCAGACTTTTATCTTTGTGGACCACCTCCATTTATGAAAGCTGTAGAAAGTATTTTACTTGAGCTTGGTGTAGATAATTCTAAAATAAATTATGAACTTTTTAGTAATTAATATACTATAATTCTATATCATTTTAAATATAAAATTATCACAAAACAAAAGCTAAAACCTAGCTATGTTAGGTTTTAGCTTTTATTGATAGTGTAATTTAATTTCACCAATATTCTTTTCGTAACACATTTTACAAAGTACTATTAACTCTTCATCATTATTAATTTCTTTGGTGTAAACTTCTAAATTAGTAATATTACCACACTCTTCACATTTATATTTTGCCTTTTCTAAAGCTTTATGTCTCTTTAAATTCCATTCTTCTTTATTATTAATATTACTATCTTCTTTATAATCATTTTTATTATTTCTGAATACAAAAATATTATTTCCATCAGCAAAAATACTTTTTACCTTACTCTCAATACATTTTTTCAATGAAATTCTATCAGTACTTTTTCTCTTTTTATATTCTATATTTGCTCTTATTACTATAATCTTTATTAAATATATTCCTAATACTAAGTATATTAAATTAAACATAAATATCACCCTTTTTATCATTAACTATTTTTTCTAAATCTATGCATTTTTCTAACAATAAAAAGGCGTAATATAAAAATTAATTTAAATTAGGAAAATTAAATATATCTGTAATTCCGCTTTTTGACTTCGGTTCATTTTCATGCCTTAATTTCTTTTCTTCTTCTTCACAAGGAATTACACCATCTATTAAACCATTATTATAATCATTTTCGCTTTTTTTATTTATCATAATCTTCATCCTTTCAACTTTTTAATATTATATAAATTATTATCCTCACCTATATTAAAATTATTTATAACTTCTTAAATAATTTTAATATAATAAAATAAGCTTCTACATAATAGACCTTATAATCTATTATATAGAAGCTTAACTTTATAATATTAATTAGAACTGACGAATTATCTTTTGAGCATAGACAATTCCTACTCTTCTTTTTAACTTATCATTTAATGCAAGCTCGACACTTGTATTATCATTTAATTCAAAAGTATAAACTGATAATCCTTTAATATTACTATTATAATAAACCTTTTTTTCTTTACCCTTAATATTGCTTTTATTATTTTCATATGCCTTTCTAACATCACTTAGTGAAATTACTTTAGCTACTTTTCTTCTGCTTTCATTATATATTTTACTTACAGTTATAGTATCATTAAATATTTCATACTCATACTCAACATATACTAAAAAACTTAAAATAAATAACCCTAAAGCTATGATTCCCATAACTACTGAAGCTAATAATGATACTGTTAAAAAAAATGCTAAAAAAACTACAAATACCATAGATAGCCCCTTTAAAATATTACTTACAGTTTTACTTTTGTCACACTCAATAAATTGCTCTAATACCTCTTCCATTTTTATACCTCCCAAACACCCTTATTTTTATATTATAACAAAATTTATGTTAATTTAATATGTAAAACTTAGCTATATTTAATATTTTAATATAAGATTCTATAACCCTTTATAATAGTTTATTAATTCCTCCTTATTTTTAATACCTCTATTTTGAGGAATAGTTAACTCTGAAACATCCTTTCCATTTAGTTTACCATTAACTAAATATTCTTTTCCTAAGAAGTTTTGTCCCCAAGTGGCAATCTTATTTATCTCTGGTGTTTCTATATTTAATAATTCTGCAAAAGCTTTTAAAATACATAATCCAAATTGAATATCTTCAATAAAGTATCTAGAGTTTTTATCTGGAATATACCCATTTTCTACTTCCACCATAGGTGAATCAATTCCTATAAATCCTGGTGCAGTATTTATTTTTTTACTTAATTCCTCTGGTGTTTCTATATTATATCTTATCTTTATTTTTTCAATATCTTTTGGATAAAAATCATTATTTACATTAAACCCATTAAATATTAATTCTAATTCTTCATCTAACTTTAATAACTCTGTTGAGGCCATAGTTCCCCATTCTTCATAGAATAAGGGATTTCTATTATATACTGTTTCACCTTCCACATAATCATGGAATAACTCATATAATCTTGAAGGATGCATTGTAGGATTTGATGGTGATAAAGTTATTGCTAAATAACTACTTAATGGAATACATGGAATATCAATAAAATTAGTCATGCATTCTGCTACTTTTTCTGAATACTCACCTGGAATTACTCTAATTTTCATAAATGGATTTCTTTGTTTTAATATTACTGATTCCCCGTATTTTTCTAATCTTATTATTGAAGGTACTCTTTGTGTCCCAAAGAATATACATCCCTTCTCTAATAAAGGATCTATTAGATATTCTTTTCCACCAAATCCTGGAATAGCCCCTACTACTGTTCCTTTCTTTAAAAATGGAAGTATAGTATTGATTGTTTTTTCCATCATAAACGAAGGATATGTTATTAATACATAGTCTGCATTTCCTACTGCCTCTTCATAACTTGATGTAATACAATGAATTTTCACTTCATGAGTTATATTTTTTTCTTCTTCTACTAATACCATTTTCTCTTTAAAACTTTCTGGCTTTGAAGTGTGTAGCCATACCTTATTTTCATCTTTCATTGATATGTATGCAGCTAAATATGTTCCTATATTTCCTGCCCCTATAATACAAATATTCATATTATTCCTCCTAATTTCATTAAAATATTTATTTCATATTTATATTTTAACATTTTTTTATTTTATATTTATCTTCGCCTTATAAACTTTTAATTTTATATTTCTTTTCTTATATATGTAATTACAACTTATTTATAATATATAAGAATTATAATTTCAACCAATTTAATATAATCTATTCTAAAAAAAATTATATTCCATAAAAAGACTTCTACTTTTTAATATCTTAATAAATATCTAAATACTATTTCACTTAACTTTATAATTTGTTAAAATTTTCTTAATAAGGTATTGCACACCTATGAGTTTTATTTTATAATAAGTTATAAATTACTTCTTAATATTTTTAAAAATAACTTTTATAACGTTATTTTGTTCTATTTATTTTAATAGGGGGACTATATTTATGAAATTAGAAATAAAAAATCTACGAAAAAGTTTCTCCGGTAATGAAGTTTTACATGGAATTTCATTTTCAGTAGAAAGCGGAAAAGCACTAGGATTACTTGGTCGAAATGGGGCTGGTAAAACGACAACTATCAGAATATTAATGGATGTTTTCAAATGTGATTCAGGTGAAATATTATTTGATGGTAAACCTTTCATACCTCGCAATCATCAAATAGGTTACTTACCTGAAGAAAGAGGGTTATATCCAAAGAAAAAAGTTATGGACCAAATAGTATACCTTGCAACTTTAAGAGGAATTAGTAAAAAAGAAGCTAAAGAAAATACAAAAAAATGGTTAACTAGATTAGGTATTGCTGAATATGAAAATAGAAAGCTTGATACATTATCTAAAGGAAATCAACAAAAAGTTCAATTAGCTCAAACCTTAGTTTGTAATCCAAGCATAGTTATATTAGACGAACCATTTAGCGGCCTTGATCCTGTTAATGCTCAAATACTTAAAGATGTGGTTAATGAGTTAATTGCAGATAATAAAATTGTTATTTTCTCTAGTCATCAAATGAGTTATGTCGAAGAATTTTGTGAAGATATAGCAATAATAAATAAAGGAAATATTGCTTTAAGTGGAAATTTAAAAGATATAAAAAAGGAATACGGAAAAAATAGGCTTATTTTAAGTGCTAATAATTATTCATTAAATGAATTAAAAGATATTTGCGAAAATAATTTTTCCCACTTGGTTAGTATTTATGAAATAAAAAAGGATTTTTTAATATTAGAACTTTGTAAAAATTGTAGTAAAAACTCTTTTTTAAAAAGTATTATTGATTATGATATCGATATTGAAAACTTTTCAGTATATGAACCTTCACTAACAGATATTTTTGTATTAAAGGCAGGTGATGAATAATGAAACAATTTTTTAATGTATTAAGTTTTGAATTGAGTAATTATTTTAAAAATAAGGGTTATCTTATTACTACTATACTTATTTCAATACTATTAATCCTAGGATTATCACTACCTTCATTATTTGATATGTCCAAACTTATACCTCAGTTATCAAGTAACAACTCTGAGATTACAGAAAATATTGAAGAAAAAAACGAGAGTAAAGATAAAACTAACTATATTATCATGGATACTAATAATATTATTAGTGATAAAAGTGTTCTTGAAACTGCATTTCCCAACTCAAATTGGACTATAGTAAATAATAAAGATGAAGCTGAAAATCTTATAAAATCTGGTGATGCTAAAGCTGGATTTATTGTTGAAAGTTTAAATAAATATTCATACTTAGTTGATAATTCTGGTTTCACTGATACTAATCAAATTATTTTTGAAAACATATTATCTACATTAAATCAAATTGAGTATGCAGAAAATAATAATTTAAATATTGATGAATTACAATCAGTTATTAACATTCCTTTTGAATCAGAGATAAGCATATTAGGGAAGGATAGTGCAAGTAATTTCTTTTATGTTTATATATTTATTTTTGCAATGTATATGATGATATTGCTCTATGGTCAGTTAATTGCCGTTTCAGTTACTTCTGAAAAAAGTAATAGAGCAATTGAAGTTCTAGTAACAAGTGCTAGTAGTAATAGCCTTATATTTGGTAAAGTAATAGGTGCTGCATTAGCAAGCTTCTTACAAGTTGCTATAATATTAGGATCTGGTATTATAAGCTATACATTAAATAGTAAGGCTTGGAACGGACTTTTAGATGGAGTATTTAAGATTCCTAGTAATATATTATTAACATTTATTATCTTCGGTAGTATTGGTTACTTATTTTACTCATTTATATTTGGTGCTCTTGGTGCATTAGTTTCAAAGACAGAAGATATTAGCTCTAGTATAGGACCTATAACTATGATTTTTGTTATTGTATTCCTTATAAGCATGTTTGGACTAACCAATAGTGATAGCCTTTTAATAAAAATCGCTTCATTCATTCCTTTTAGTTCTTCTATGACTATGCTTATAAGAGTTGCACTTGGTACTGTGTCTAATATAGAAATAATTATATCATTTATTATCTTATTACTATCTACTATTTTAATAGCTATTGGTGCTGCTAAAATTTATAGACTAGGTACTTTAATGTATGGAAATCCTATTAAATTAAAAAATGCATTAAAATGGTTTAAAAAAGAAAAAATTTCATAATATTGATTAGCAAATTTAAAGAGGGCTAAAACTTTAGCCCCCTTTACTCTATTAATGAAGCACAAACTATAGTTCTAGCCTCATCAAATTCATAACTACAAGTATATAATGTAATTATATTTGAAATATCACCCTTAGAAATATCTTTCTTATAGATGGATTTATTTTTTAAGTTATTAATATACTCATCAAATTCATAATTGCTAGCAAATTTATTTTTTAGATTAACCTGTCCACTACTATCTATAAATATAGAAAATACCTCATAAAAATATTCTTTACCATCTTTAATTATCTTTATTTTTCCATTATCAAAAAAGTCTTTTTCCTTAAATTTATTTATATCAGCAAACATACTACCATTTCTCATATTATGTCCATATAAAATCAAATTCTTATCATTAGAAATATCATTTTTACAATCAATAAAAATAGTACCCGCTATATCCTCTTCCCTATAAAAATTATTTTTTAGATAGAATTCATTATCTTTACTTTGTACTACTGGATAATCTATTGCAGTATTAGATATATTAATCCAAAATTTATATTCTGAATTAATATCCTTTAATTTTTCATCTATCAATCCTATATTACTATTAACATCTGAAATATTATTTATATCTTTAATTTCTTGATATATTTTATTTGATCTATAATACTTATAATTTTTATCTATTATTGTTGTAAGGCATATGATAACTATTATAAATAATAATATATTTATTACATTTTTGATTTTTTTAGTCATAACATATCTCACTATTAACACTCTTTTTTCTTTCAAAAGTTAATAAATAAGCTGAAATAATTGATACTAATGGAACCGATAATATTATAGCGATACTTCCTGAAACTCCCTGCATTATCTCAATACCAACTTCATATATATTTATAACTTGATTATATCTTAGTGCATAGGCATAATTTAAAATCAATGTATTTATTGAGCCACCAGTAAAAGCTAATATTAATGTATTAGACATAGTTCCCATCATATCTCTACCTACATTTATTCCTGATTTAAAAAGTTCTTTTTTGCCTATTTTATTATTATGAATATATATCTCATTAATAGTAGATGCTATAGACATACTTACATCCATAACAGCTCCTAATGATGCAATAAGTATGGCAGCAAATAATATACCTCCAACTTTCAAATTTGTATTACTTGCTATAAATACTAACGCTTCAACTTCTGAAACATTATAACCTGATATCTTTGCAATATGACCAAATCCAGCTGCACATATTCCAGCAATTATTACTCCTATTATAGTACCTATAATTGCAGCAACTGATTTTTTGCTTATTCCATCAATTAGATATAATGAAACTATTGTTATTAATATTATTACAACTACAGCTGATAAAAACGGAGAATATCCCTTGTATAACATAGGCAGAAATAAATAAATTATACATATAAACGTAAATACTAGTCCTATTGCTGATTTAAAACCTTTTTTACCTCCAATAACCCAAAGCATAAGTAGAAAACATCCTACAAACATATAAATAATATTAGATCTATCATAGCTATAAACTGATGCTGAAGCACTTCCTTCATATTCACTTATACTCGCTATAACTTTCATTCCTACTGTACAATCCGCACCATATAAATATCCTGCAAAACTTGTACTATCTAATATCTCGCCTTTTAATTTTCCACTTAATATCTTTAATTTAACTTTTTGATATCCAATTCTTGAGCCATCTTCCTGAAGATTATCTTCTATTATCTTCTATTATCTCCATAACAATAGCCTTTTCATAACTCGTTCCAGCACGATTAATTAGCTCTACCTTTTCAATGTTATTAAAAAAATATAAAAACATAAAAAATAATATAATAATAACTCCTACTATAATCTTCCCTTTTATATTTCTTATATTTTTTAATAAACCTGTTAACATAACATTCCTCCCGTTTAATTAGAGTTTATCTCAAAACAGAACAAATTTCATTTTGAAATGAACTTACTTTTAGCTTATTTTACTATTTCTTTCTTCTTCTTAAAGTTTAATGCTACTATTCCGACTGCTGCTAGTGATAGAATTCCATAAACAAATATATTAGAACTATCACCAGTATTTACACTACTATTTGGCTTACTTGTCGAAGTTGAATCATTGATTGTACTTTCATTACTATCAATTCCATTATTAGTAATTCCACCTGAAGCTTCTTCTTTAACTACAACTGTGTTTTTAAATCTATTGACTGCTTCTTTTAGCTTTGAAACTGCCTCATCTACAATTATTTGGCTAGCATCATCAGAAGAACATACTTCCTTTGCAGTATTAATTGCTGCTACTAATTCATTTTTAGCTTCTTGTGGATATTTTCCAGCTTCATTTCCAACTACTGAATTATTTAATAATTCTTCAGCTGCTGTAATTTCAACATTTAACTCTGTAGTATCTCCCTTTAATGCAAGTTGATCCATAGCTACTTTTAAATTTCCATAAACTTCTGAAAGTAATTCTTCATTAAGATTTGTATCTTCAGCTATTTTTTGAGCACTTAAAAGTGTAGCTTCAAATTCAACCCAAGTTGATACTGTATATTTTTCTTTATATTCAAATTTAGCTTCTGCTTCTTCAATCTTTTCTAATAAATTTCCATATTCAACAGATTTAACAATAGTAATAGTATCATCTATTTTTTCCATAGTATCTGTTCTATATGTGCTAATTGATAAACTTACATTATCAACACTTATAGCTGAAAATGTAGGTACATCCTCTTGCCATCTACTTGCAATATAAGCTTGTTGTCTTGGTACATTATTATAGTACTTACTACCTGATGCAGAGTTTGCTGTTATATATAATATTCCCTCTGGATTATATATATTTTCACCTTTAACAATTAAATCTGATTGTATTGCATTTTTATCTCCAATGCTTTCTAAGTAATTTAAGTATTTTTCATCTTCAACTAATTCAGTATAATCACTTTCAAATTCTATATCAAAAAATTCTTCAAATTCCTCTTCAGTTAAAAATGTACTGCTATCTTTTACTCCACCTTTTAATATCTCAGATCTAGCATAAGTATGATCATGTCCTGTTAAAACAACATCAATATCATTTTCTTCAAAAATCGGAACTAATTTATACCTTAATTCTACAATATCAGGTTCATTAGAATGTTCCCCTGACCCATAAATATCTTGGTGTAAAGTTACTACTTTCCAAGTCACATCCCCAGCTTCAGCTATAGCTTGTTCTATAAATTGCTTATGTTCTTGTGCATTTGTATTATTAGTATTTAGCATAATAAATAATGTATTTCCATATGTGTAATAATAGTTACCACCAGCTACTGTAGAACCTAAAGTACTTGTATTAGGATTGTTAAAATTGTTTTAATTGTTTCCCATTTTTCACACCAAGATTCCCAAGCTCCACCTTGTGCTGCCTCTGTATATGGTGCTTCTGTCCATCCATCATTTTCTGCCGCAAATACGGTATAGCTTGTAGTAGTCATCATAATTGCTACCATTAAAGCTGCCATTACCTTTTTAGTTCTTTTTATCATTTTAAAATTCCCCCTTGTAATTACTTACAAAGCGAATTATATATCATTTCTATACTTAAATGTATTTTTTTAACATTTATTAACTTATAATATTCTATATTTTACTTATTTTAAAACCAGTTAACATTTATTTAACCTTTTCTCCTAAATAAAAAAAGATAACTAAAAATAAATTTAGCTATCCTTTACCATATTTATTCATTTTTTATTCTAATATCTGCAATTAATGGGTAATGATCTGATGGATATTTTCCATTAATATTATCTTTAACTATATCAACATCAACAATTTCTAAATCCTCACTAACAAAAATATAGTCAATATGCAATCCCTTTTCTTTACCTTTAAAACTACTCATAGTTGATTTACTATATAGCTCTTTTTTTACTTCTTGTACAGCTATAAATCTATCAGTACTATATTCACCAGCTGCAAACTTTTTAATAACTTTACTATTTGGTGTTGCATTAAAATCACCCATTATAATTACAGGTAATTTTTCTTCTTTACGATTTTTTTCAATAAATTGTCCTAACTTCTTTAATCCGAAATCTCTAGCTTGGGGTAAAAAACAATCAAGATGAGTATTATATATTCTCACCCTTTCTCCACTTTTTAACTCTACTACAGCCGTTGTACAAATTCTTGGATATAATGAATACCAAAGTTGGCTTCCTACCTTATCTGGGCTCTTAGATAACCAAAATGTTTTATGTTTTAATATATTATGTCTTTCTTCAATAAACAAATTATTTCTCTCTGAAAAAAACCTCTTACTTCTTGCACTTCCTATGATATTATAATTCTTTACATTGGAATTTATATCATCATACATTTTATTATTTACTTCTTGAACTCCTATAATATCACATTTATATTTATCTATTATCTCATAAACTATATGTTTTCTATCATCCCATCTATTTTTAAAATCTAGAATAAAATCGCTTCTTAAATTGAAAGACATTACTCTCATAACTTCTCTCCTTGCCTTAGTTTTTACTAAACTTATTATACTACTTTTTATCTCAATTAAAACTATTAACTTTTTATTAATCACTTGTGAAATTATTTACATATTGTATAATAATAACTATAATATACTAACATTTACCACTTTTTACTTTATATCTATAATAAACTTTGATAAAACATTTCAATTAATGGAGGATTTTATGGGAAAAAATTTAAACAAAGGTACTATTATTTTACTATCCATAGGCGTACTTTCCTTACTATTAGGAATTTTTCTTGGAATACAATTTGCTATACTTGTATTCTTAATGTTACTTTTAATTTACTTAGTAATAACAAAAAAACATTATATTAAAGTGTTTAAAGCTATGAAATCATATAAATTAGAAGATTATAAGACTACATTAGAATATTATAGAGATGCCGCTATGTCTCCTTGGGCAAATGCACCTATAATAATAAATTACTTGATTTGCGAATTAAAATATGGTAAACCCTCATTAGCAAAAGAATATATAAATGAAAATTTAAATCTTAAAAGTATTAAGCCACATGAGTTCATAAATTTAGAAGTTACAAAAGCAATTGTTATTTGGAAAACTATCTCTAAAGAAGAAGCAATAACTTCTTTAAAAAATCTATTAGCTAATAATAAAAACACTTATATATATGAAACACTAACTTCATTTTTATTATGCTCTAATAAATTTGATGAAGCAAAAAATTATATTAATGAAGCTATGGAGTTTAATCCTGATAATAATATAATTAAATCTAACTATGCTGAAATCTGCTATAAACTTGAAAAGTTTGATGAAGCAAAAAAATATTTCGATACTTTAATTAATGAAAATGTTCGTTTTATTGAACCTTACTACTATACAGCATTAATAGAAAATAAAAATGGAAACCTTGAAAAATCAATAGAATTATTAAGAAAAGCTCAAGAATTAAATGAATCCTTAGTAAGTCTAATCAGCCAATCTGATGTTGAGCAAGCACTTAATTGTGCTATGGTAAAATCATTAAATTCTGTATAACAAAAAAAATCTGGAAACTTTCTAATGATATGTTGCCAGATTTTTTTATTAAAAGAGCTATAGAGTTACTCTATAGCTCTTAAGAAACATACTTTATAATTATCTTCTATTATTTTGTTGTTTCTTAGCTTTTCTACAAGCAGGACATCTTGTTGGTTCATTTTCAAATCCTTTTTCCTTGTAGAATTCTTGTTCTCCTTCTGTGAAAACAAATTCACTTCCACAGTCTCTGCATGTTAATGTTTTGTCTGCCATTTAAAATTCCTCCATACTATGTGAAAGGTCTAAACAAAAATAACAACAAAATAATAAATTATTAGTTACTGTTTGTATACCTTCCGTGTCTTTACATTATTATATTATAGACACTTTTAAAATTAATATACATAATTAGTAATATTATTTATATTTTTCTGTTTCTATAGGTAATCCCTTTTTTCTTAGCTTTTCTTCAATTATTTCTTTAATTATAGAATAGAATATTGCAAATAAAGGAACTCCTATTACCATTCCCACAAATCCCATAAACTTAGCCGCAACTAATAGTGAGAACAATATCCAAAATGCAGATATTCCAATTGAATCTCCAAGTATCTTAGGTCCAATTATATTTCCATCAATTTGTTGAATTACAATTATAATTATAACAAACCACAATGCTTGTATTGGAGATACAAATAATATAATTATTGCTGCTGGTATCCCCCCTATAAATGGTCCAAAGAATGGAATAATATTAGTAACACCAACTATTACTGAAATTAATAATACATATGGCATTTTAAATATAGTTAATATAAAAAATGTTAATACTCCTATTATAAATGAATCTAAAATTTTACCACCAATAAATCTACTAAAAGTCATGTTACTTTGAGTTGCTAATCTTAAAGTAAATTTAGCTTTTTCTTCTGAGCACAATGCATATACAATCTTTTTCCCTAATGCCATAAACTTTTCTTTATCTATTAATATATAAATAGACACTATTATTCCTATTATTATATTTAATATACTAGATGTTGCACCCACCACAAAATTACCAATAACAGGAACAAGATTGCTTATTATTGTTATAATATATGTAACTGCTTCACCAAACTTATCGGTAATTAAATTAATATATTCTGGTTGTAAATTTAAATTATCAAATATATCATTAGTAACTTTTGTTAACTCATTTAAATATTCAGGTATATTATTTACTAATCCTATAATACTATCTACCAATTGTGGTAATACAAATTGTATAAATAAATATGTAATTATACTTGCCGTAATATAAGTTAATAATAGTCCTATACCTCTTTTAGCTGACCTTTTTAATTTTTTAAAAAAGTCATGGGATAAGATTTTATCCTCATAAAATCTTAAAATAAAGTTTAATAAATATGCTAATGTTCCCCCAATAATAAATGGTTGTAATGTTTTAATAAAATCATTAATACTTGCTTTTATTGAACTTATATGTGAAATTCCTAAATACAAAAGAATACTTCCACAAATAACCAAAAATGCATACATTGCTATTGTTGCATATTTATTATTCCAATTTATTTTCATTTTTTGCCCTCCACATCTAAAATAGTATCTCTATTTTAACATACTTTATAGTGAAAAGTTATTAATATTTTCTAAAGTTAACTATTTATTAAAATTAACTAAAATTCACAAAAAAGTCAGTAATTCAAACAACATCCTACTAAGTAGCATATCATATTTTGAATTATTACTGACTTTTTAATTAATTTTATCCTAATTTATTTTTATGATAATTATATATATACACTGGTATACCTATTAACATTAATATGAATCCCCACATAACAGTTTCTGCACCTGAACCATATATAGTCCAAATAACATATACAAATGCTAATAACGGTAATATTGATTTTTTAATAAATATCTTAAAGTTAAATTTACTTTCCCCTTTAAAAGCAAGCATCATTTCTGCTGATACACTTAATAGATATACTGGTAAGTAGGAAAGTGTTGCAAGTATTGTTATAAATGTAAATGCATCAACCATTCCTTTTTGGAAATTCATAATTAATAATATATTTACTAATATAGATCCAAAAATTAATGAATTTACAGGTGTTCCTGTTTTATCATTTATTTTACCAAAGAACTTTGGAAAAACACCATCAACTCCTGCTGCATACCCTACTCTAGCTGTAGATAAAAGCCATCCAATTACTGTTCCTAAAATACAAACAACAACAGCAATAGTTAATAACTTACCTACTTCATTTCCTAATGAATGTCTAAGTATATCTGTAAGTGGTGCTGAACTTTGTGCAAGCTCTGCATTACTCATAGCTCCCATACTACCTATACTTATTAATAAATATATTGTTGCTGCTATTATAATTCCATAAATTGTACTCTTTTTTACATTCTTTTCTGGATCTTTCAACTCTCCTGCTGCTACTGTTGCACTTTCAAGTCCTACAAAAGCCCAAAGTGTTGAAGTTGCCGCTAATGGAATTGTACTAAGACCTTTCCCCTGTGGATATAATGGTAATATATTTGATTTATCAAAATTTAAAAATGCAACTACAATAAATAATGCAAAAAATCCTATTTTAAATACTGTAACAAATGATTGAATTCTTCCAGCTTTTTTTACCCCAGCTATATTTATCAAAGTAAAAATCCATAAAATCGAACTTGAAAATATTATAGATATCATTGGATTATTCAATATAGGAATAACTGCTGATGCATAGCTCGTAATAGCAACTATTATAGCTGCATTTCCAATCCATGATCCATTCCAATAAAGCCAAGCACTTAAAAATCCTGCAAAATCTCCAAAAGCCTCCTTTGTATATTGGTAAGCTCCTCCTGTTGAAGGATATTTTGCTCCAAGGTTTGCGAATGAAATTGCAATTAATATAGAACCAACTGTAGTTAAAATCCATGCAATCACAGTAGCACCTGGTCCTGCAACTTGTGCTAATGTTGATGGTAACATAAATACTCCAGAACCAATCATATTACCACAAACAAGCATTGTAGCCATAAAAAGGCTAATTTCTTTTTTTAAACTCTTGTTTTCCATTTTTCCTCCTTAGCGTGGGGTAAAAAAATAAGCACAAAGACTAATCTTTGAGCTTGTACTTAATCATAAACAAACACAAAGATAGCTCTCCACAATTATATTGTGACAGTTTTGCACATATTTTATGCAAACCCAATATATAGATTTAAAGCATCCTCTATATATTTCGGCAATATTACCTTTCATATTAATTCATCGTGCTTATCTCCATAATATTACTCTTTAATATTGCAACCTCTATCTTACCCTATACTTTATAAAATTTCATTTTCATATTATTTTATTTTTTTCGACATTTTACTCTACAAGTAATTGTAACAATTTTTCAATAAATGTCAACCCAATTTATATTTAAAATGTAACTTACAATTTTATATTTTCATATATTGTATATGAGATTTAAAATTTATAAAAAACCAAATGATAAAGGAGAATTTATATTATGTATTCTTTTAAAAATACTACCCCAACAAATGGATTTGATTGTAATGATTTAAATAATGCTCGTCAAAATAATTATGCTTGGTCAATTGGACAATTAGACCAATATATCTATGTTGGCACTGGAAGAAATGTTGCTTATAATATACTCAATAGTATTTCACCGGAACTTATTACTCCAATTTCAATAACTCCAACACTAGCTAATAATTCACCTGAAATCTGGAGATATAAAAGAAATGACTCCCTTTCATGGGAAAAAGTTTATTCAGTTCCAAATCACCTTCAAATATCTGGACTTAGATTTATAATTTCTCATAAACCTTTCAATGGAAATAACTGCCTTTATGCTGCTAGTTACGGTGAAAACTTAAAAATATTTAAATCTAGCAATGGAGTAAACTGGTTTCCTCTTTCTGATAGGATTCTTAAAGGAACTTCATCTCGTGCAATGATAAGTCATGAAGGCAAATTATACATTGCTACTATTGATGAAAAAAATCCTACTTCAACTCCTAACTTATATAGTAGTATAGATCCTGAATTTTATCCTTGGGAGCCTATAATAGATACTAACGATCCATTATATGATAAATCTAAAAATCCTAATGGCTCTATAAGTGAAATGACAGTTTTTAATGATAAAATCTATGTTTCTACTAATAATCCTGATGGCGTTCAGGTTTGGAGAACAAATAGTTCTACACCTAAACTAAATGATTGGACTCTTATTGTGGATAATGGATTTGGTGATGCTACAAATCAATATACTCTAAGTATGGGAATTTATAAAGATTATCTTTATGTAAGTGCTACCAAGAGACTTCCCTTAGCTTGGATTATACCAATGGGATGTGACATTATAAGAATTGATCCTAATGACAATTGGCAATTAGTTATAGGTAGTAAGGCTCTAATCCCTTCATCTCCATCTAAAGGAGTAAGGGGCAATAGTTTATCTGGTTTAAATTCTGGTTTTAGTAATCCTTTTAATGTATATGCATGGCAAATTAAAGAATATCATGGAAAATTATTAATAAGCACTTTTGATACTTCAATTAATATGGAAGTTATCCTAGAAACCCTCATTACTAATAGAACTGAAATAGAAAACAAAATTGGCACTGTAACAACAAATTCAATTATTAAAATATATCAATCTATAGTTTCTCAACTAAATTCTATACGCTATCCATTTGGATTTGATCTTTATGAATCTACTGACGGAATTAACTTTAGTCCTGTATTTTTAAATGGTTTAGCTAACAGATACAATTATGGTGGTAGAACCCTATTTGTAGATTCTTCTAATATTCTTTATATTGGTACAGCTAATCCATTTCAAGGTTGTGAAGTTTGGAAAGTTAGGTTTAAGTCTAATGATACTCACTGCTACTCAAAGAGAAAAAACTATAGATGTCTATTATCAATCCAAAAAGAAATTAATGATAACTTTGATATGTTAAATAATTATATATCAATATTATTAAAATTTATCCCTAAAGAAACCTATCATAACTTTTTTTAATCTATATAAAGCACCTAATAAGATTATTAACCTTATTAGGTGCTTTCCACTAACTATTTACTTTTTAAATCTAGTAGCATAACCACATTTTTTACATAAACTTTCAACTGCTACTCTTCTTGAAAAACCATTATATATGTTAGTCGCTCTTTCTCCAGTTATTATATCTTTTAAGGGTTTCTCAAAAACATTTCCTAATGGCAAATTACCATCACTATCTAAACAACATGGCACAACAGTACCATCTACTAAAATCCCTATTTGATTCCTAAGTCCATGACAAAAAACTTCTTCTCCTAAACTATCAATTTTTATATCTGGCCATTGAAATTTTTCTGCCATATTTAAATATACTTTATCTTTTAATTTAATCCTATTAGTTTCCTGTAGTTTTTCTGATAATGAAAAATCAAGATTTAACTTTTCTTCAAGTATTTTTAAAATATCTTTATTTAAGTTATTTTCTCCCTTTAAATCATTACTATCCATATTCCATAATCGTATTGCACAGATTATATCACTATTTTCTCTAGCCTTTATTATAAAGTCAGTAACATTATCCAAGTATTCTTCTAACTCTACAGTTTTCTTATTTGCTTCAAAACTATGAAGAGAAATATTTACCTGTCTTAACGCCTTTGCATTAATAAGCTTATCTCCAACCTTACTTAATAAAGTACCATTAGTGGTTAAATTAACATTAAGCCCTTTATTGCTACTTTCCTCTAAAAAATATCCTATATTTTCATTTAATAAAGGCTCCCCCATTAAATGAAAATATATATGCTCTGTAAATGGCTTTACTTCATTCAAAATATAAGTAAACTCTTCTGTACTCATAAATTTATATTTTCTTTTAGTTTTTGGACAAAAGTTACAACTTAAATTACAAACATTAGTAATCTCTATATATACTTTTTTAAACTTTCTCATTTGTTAATCTTCTCCTTATACAAAAACATAGGAGAAATCCCCTACGTCTAACCTTACTTATCTAATCTTTCAAATGATATATATTCATATTTTTTACCAGTAATAAACTTAATTAAATCCAACTGAATTAAATCATTATACTTTCCATTTCTCATTTCATCAATTATTTCCTGGGTCTTTTCCTTTGGACTATTTATTAAAATATCCTTTACTCCTTTAGGAAATTCTATAAACTTTCTAATTACATTATTATCACTATCCATAACCATAATAGTTGGTAGCTTCATTTCTCCAGATAACTTACTTAATAACTCTTCATTATCCTTTTTTAATAAAAATTTCACTTCAATATGTTCATTAAATTGAGAAAGTTTTATTAAAAATGGTATTATTGTTGCTGAATCCTTACATCTGGTTGATGTTATTACTAATATTTTAATATCTTTTTTTAAACTTATTATATCTCTTAGTCCTTGTTCTAAAATTTGACCTTGATCATATAACTCATTAATAAATATTATTTCCTCATCATTAGCATTATTTAAATATTCCTCATAATCCATCAGTTCAACATCCGTTAACATACTTACTCCCCTAAATAAATTTAAAATACATTTAATATAAATAGATTAAATATATTTATATTCAACCATATATTTATTAATATTATCATACTTAATTAATTATTTCTACTAACCCTAATAATCAAAAGTTAACTCTTGTAATAAACTTCCTATATTGATATAATTAATAAAATAAATTTTTATATAATTTAGGAGGTATATTATGTCTATTAAAATGCTACATACTTGCATTAGAGTTATGGATTTAGAGAAATCATTAGAATTCTATAAAAATGCTTTAGGCTTAATTGAAACTAGAAGAAAGGATTTTCCAGAGCATAAGTTCACTTTAGTTTATCTATCAGATAAAGAAGGTGGTTATGAATTAGAATTAACTTATAACTATAATCCTGAAAAACCTTATGATCTTGGAAATGGTTTTAGCCACATAGCTATAGGTCATCCAGACATTGAATCTTTAAGAGACAAACATATAGCACTTGGTTACGAAGTAACTGACCTAAAAGGATTACCAGGGGAAGCACCTCATTACTACTTTGTTACAGACCCAGATGGATATAAAGTAGAAGTAATTAGATCATAATTAAAAAATATTGATCACCACATGGAAGCGAAAAAATGAAATATTTATTTTCCGGTAATGGTGAAATTTTCACCTAGAATTTATATAATTGATTCCGTAAAGTTGCCTAAAGTTTTTAAACTCGCTGTTAGCTCAAACAGTAAAAACTTCTTTACGCCAACTTTACTCCATCAATTATTAAATTCTACGGCTTAATTTCAATCATACCTCCAAATTAATATTTCATTTTTTCTTTTTACATGTGTTTGCTTATAAAACGCCACTTTATAGTTAATGTTTTGTGCTACAAATTATTCTGCTATGATAGTTATATCTTTAAATTAAATGTATTTTATCAAAGTTAAAGTATTTATAATTAATAATTTTTAAATTTAAATATAGCAGAAATCGTTAACTTTTAAGGTGGTTACGTAGATAAATTGTATCTTTTAGCTTAAAAGCTAGTGATAGAGAAAAATTAATGATATTATCGGAAGGAATATTGTAATTAAGTTTTAGAATTTAATTGTTTTTGGAAGAAAAAGTCCGTTAAGAAGCTGAGGTAAACGATAGTGAACTTCGAAGCTTTAGGGAGAGTAGATAGATTTGTGTAAAAAACAAATCTATCTACTCTTTTTTTGTATG
>ERZ791879.567-NODE-567-length-27447-cov-8.037675_pt1 | contig 27447 bp, 28 predicted proteins | sample MGYA00510162_ERZ791879 | MGnify/ENA primary metagenome ERZ791879 (study PRJEB30046, sample SAMN00792113) | human gut metagenome | study: EMG produced TPA metagenomics assembly of the A metagenome-wide association study of gut microbiota in type 2... | reverse complement strand
CGCCAACTTTACTCCATCAATTATTAAATTCTAAGGCTTAATTTCAATGATACCTCCAAATTAATATTTCATTTTTTCTTTTTACATGTGTTTGCTTATAAGACATCACCTTATAGTTAATGTTTTGTGCTATAAATTATTCTGATATTATAGTTATATTTTAAATTAAATGTATTTTATCGAAGTTAAAGTATTTCTAATTAATAATTTTTAAATTTAAGTATAGCAGAAATCGTTAACTCTTAAGGTGGTCACACAGAAAATTGTATCTTTTAGCTTAAGAGCCAGTGATAGAGAAAAATTAATGATATTATTGGAAGGAATATTGTAATTAAGTTTTAGAATTTAATTATTTTTGGAGGAAAAAGGGCGTTAATAAGCTGAGGGAACAAAGTGACTTTCGAAGCTTTAGCCCTTTTTCCGGAGAAAATAATATAAATTCTTAACGCAAATTACACAATTCCTGGAGATAATATCATTAATTTTCGTCATCACGGCATTCAAACTCTAATGAACAATTTAGTTATTTTGAGATTTTTTCAAATAGATTTATAATTTCATCTATTTTCTCGTCTCCATTACTATTTAAAATTGCATCCTTTACACAATGATCTAAATGTCTTCTTAAAATTTCAATATTAGACTTTTTTAATAATGATTGAACAGCTATTATTTGATTAGATATATCTATACAATATCTTTCATCTTCAATCATTTTGATTATACCCTCAATTTGCCCTTTTGCTATTTTAAGATTTTGAATTGCTTTTTTTCTCTCTTCCATAATTGCCTCCATAATGACTACCCCATAGGGGAGTATGCTTATATTATAAAAAAATTTTTTTATAAGTCAATATATTATTATTCTTTATTCCTATGATTTTTTTATTCAACTTTTTATTTCTACTTATACCTTTATTTTTCAGACATACTTTATACTCTTATAGTAAAAAATATAAACATAATATTTAAAGAGGTGATATTATGAGTAAAAGTGCTACAAAATCTGATCCTAGTTGTAAAGATTATGCAGAAAAAGTTAAAAATAAAGCTAATGAAAATACTCCTTTTGAAATTGATAAACCTACAAAACATTATTAATTAAATTTAATTCATTTATCATAATAATTTTTAAAACTAAGAAAAACTTCTAGGATGATTTCCTAGAAGTTTTTTTATTAGTTATTGTTGTAACTATCTACTAACATCATAAAGAATTTAAATAATACTACTGATATTATACCTGTTGTAATATATATTTGTATTCCTGATATTTGATTAACAATATTACCAAAAGTTTCATAACCTTGACCTGTTAAATATGCAGACATTTTACTTGATGCAACTGTTCCTATAGCCATAGGGAATGTTAACCCTGCAAATCCAGGATGGAATATAAATGAGAAGAATTTTGGTAATTTTATTATTATAAATATTAATGCGCAAATTACTGCAAAATATAAATAATATATTATAAATTTATTTGGTGTTTGAATAAAATTTAAATAACTTACTAAGCAAAGACTTGATGGTGCAAGTAAAATTGCTTGAGTATGGAACATAGGATCCTTTAATTCATGTTTTGCTAATCTATAAATCATAAATGGTATTATAATTGTAAATACAGCAATACCATAGTAAACAACTATTTTGCATATTAATGGCTCATTCATTACTCCTCCAACAACAGTTGAAACCATAATACCATTATAAGTAACAAACCAACTTGGAACAAAAGTTTGCATATTAACGCCTTTTATGACATTTCTATATGTAAATATTAAAATATGAATCGCATGTAAAATTAATCCTATAAACCATAGTGTTTTACCAAATATAGGACTTGCATTATAAAAATAACTACCTAAAATCATAGTTATCATTGTAAATCCTGCATAAAGAGATGCTGGTATTGTATTAGAATATTCTTGTAAACAAGTCTTAGGATATACAATCATTTTAGTTATATATGATAGTAATACTATAACTGCTACCCATGAAGTAATATGTCTTACCCAAGTATATCCCATATTAGAGTAAACAGTTGATAAAGTTAATGCACCTACCATTGTTGGTAAAATCGGAACTGGTAGATTTTTAATCTTTTGTAAAAATGTTTTATTATTCATATTTCCTCCTAAAATAATAATAAAATAAGTTCAATATATATTTTGTGCATTTTCATCGAGTTTAATCATTTGTTAATTTTTTCACTTAAAAATCCGCTAGATTGCTTAAACTCTTTTGAACAAATTAGATTATATATAGACTTTTTAATTTAGTATGTGATTTTTATCACAATATTGTTAATTTTTTAATTATTTTTCAAAAAAATAATCTTTTCTTTTCCTTAATATTTATTTTTAGGATATATATGTTATTTTATTGTAAAAAAAGAGAGATGTATTTTTACATCTCTTAATATTATAAGCTTAATACTTTTTTATTATTCTTAACTAAAGTAACTTCATCTCCAACTTTTACTTTTCCGCCCTTTAACACTCTTGTAAATATACCATTCTTTGGCATTATACATTCACCAACTTGATAATAAATTGCACATTTATCATGACATTCCTTACCAATTTGAGTAACTTCTAATAAAATATCTTCTCCAATAGTTAATCTTTGACCTACTGGTAGCTTATTTAATTCAAATCCTTCGATAACTAAATTTTCTCCGAAAGCTCCAAAATCAACATTGCCACCTTTATTTCTGAAATCTTCAATTTTTTCTAAAGCTAAAAGACTAACTTGTCTATGCCATTTTCCAGCATGTGCATCTCCTTCTATTCCAAACTCTTCTATAAAATTTGCTTCTGAAACCTCATTTTTTAATGTTCCTTTATGTTTACTTGTGCATATCGCTATAACTTTTCCCATTTTACTATCCTCCAATTTGATTCATAAATTTTAACTCTTTATGATCACTTTTCTCTAAAAACAAATGTTTTTCTGGCTTATCATAAATATTATCATAAATTAATTTTCTTAACTCTTCATCAGTTATTCCTGTTCTAAGTTTACTCTTTAAATCTATTCCATAATCAAAGTGTAAACATTGCTTTAAAAAACCTTCAGGCGTTAATCTAATTCTATTACATTCTTCACAAAAACAATTACTTATAGCACTTATAAATCCAATCTTACCTTTAGCATTTTTTAATTTAATATATGATGCAGGTCCACCACTTTTACTTCTAACTACCTCTTCGTAATCTGAATAATTTTCAGATATAACTTTTAATACATCTTCGTTAGTAGCACCTTTATAATTTATGGCAATTCCTATTGGCATAAGCTCTATAAATCTAACATCTATCTCTTTTTCTTTTGTAAGATTAACAAAATCTATTATTTCATCTTTATTTATATCATTTACAATAACAGTGTTTAATTTAACTTTTATTCCTAAAGCTATCGCTTTATCTATTGCTTCTAAAACTTTATTCAACTTTCCTAATCTAGTTAATTTATTAAATCTTTCTTCATTTAATGAATCTAAACTAATATTAACTCCTTTAAGCCCATTCACCGCTAATTCATCTATCATATCAGCAAGTAAAATTCCATTAGTAGTTAGATAAATTTCTTCAATACCTGGAATACTATTTATTTTACTTACAAGATTAACTAAATCAGGTCTTACAAGAGGTTCTCCTCCTGTTATTCTGACTTTTTTTATACCTAATTTAGAACTTTCTTTTACTATTCTATATATTTCATCATCAGTTAACTTTTCATCATTTTTTAAGAAACTATTATCTTTTTCATCCATACAATAAATACATCTTAAATTACACTTGTCAGTTACTGATACTCTCAAATAATCTATTTCTCTTCCAAATTTATCCTTCATATTAATTTAAGGGGTAATTTAAAAGTTAAACTCCCCACTCTTTCCTCCTGTTTTTTTAAGCAAATGAGTTCCTTCTATAACCATTCTCTTATCTACAGCTTTACACATATCATAGATAGTTAATGCAGCAACCATAGCAGCTGTTAAAGCTTCCATTTCAACTCCTGTTTTATCAACTATTTTAACTGTAGCTGTTATTCCTATATAATTTTCTTCTTTATTTATATCAAAATCAACATTACAACTTGTTATCATTAAAGGATGGCACATTGGAATTAAATTTGATGTTTGTTTACTAGCCATTATTCCAGCAACTCTTGCAACTCCTAATACATCTCCTTTTCCAATTTTACCAGCTTCAATAAGCTCTAAAGTTTCTTTACTTACTCTAATTCTTGAAACTGCAATTGCAACTCTTGCAGTTTCTTTCTTTTCTGAAACATCAACCATTCGTGCATTTCCACTGTTATCAAAATGAGTTAATTTATTATCCATAATATTTATCCTGCTTTCTAAAATTATTTACCAAATGAACAATGTGGAAAAGTACATACCTTACAATCTAAACATAATCCACCATGTCCATATTCAGCTATATCATCTGCTGATAATCTTTCATCACTTAACACTCTTGGTAATACTAAATCTAAAACTGTTCTCTTTGAATACATTGCACAACTTGGAACTCCTAATATTGGAGTATTTCCATGGTAAGCTAATAAGAACATTGCCCCTGGAAGTACTGGTGATCCATAAGTTACAAGTTCTCCACCACATTCTTTTATAGCTGTTGGAGTTACATCATCTGGGTCCACTGACATTCCACCTGTACATATAACCATATCTACACCTTCTGATAACCCCTTTTGAATTTCTTCAATTATCCTTTCTTTCTCATCTGGTAATATCACTTGTCTTACAACTTCGCTACCATAATATCCTAGCTTTTGCTTTATAACTGGTAAAAATGCATCTTTAATTCTACCTTTATAAACTTCATTACCTGTAGTTATTAAAAGACATTTCTTAGCTTTTATTTCCGCCACACTTATTATTTTCTCTTGAATTAAATTTTCAGCTGTTATAATTTTTTCTTCATCTATAATTAATGGAATAACTCTTGTTGCTCCAACTTTTTCACCTTTTTTTATAGGAGTATTATTATGTAATGTAGATACTATAATTTCTCCAAGTGAATTTAATTTAAATAAATTAGCCTTATCTATTTTTAAGACTCCATCTCTATCGGCAAAGAAATCAACTTTTCCTTCTTTAATTTCCTCTGAAAGCTTAATTCCATCTCCAACAACTAAATTTGAAATTCTTGTTGCTGCATCATCTTCATGAAGTTGACCCTCAACAGGCTCCCAAACATATACATTTTCTTTTCCTATTGATAATAACTTTTCAATATCCTCTTCCTTAATTATATGACCTTTTTTAAACAATCTCCCTTTAAACTCTCCTGGAATTATTTGAGTTACATCATGAGACAGTATACTTCCTACTGCATCTTCAACCTTTATCATTTTCATTACTCATACCTCCATTTTATTTTCTAGCACATTCTTTTGAAGTTCCTAATAATATATCAATTCCATGCTTAATATCGTCTAATACATAATCTAAAGCCTCTTTACAAGCTTTAGGGCTTCCTGGTAAATTAACTATTAAAGTATCCTTTCTTATACCTGATACAGCTCTTGAAAGCATAGCTCTTTTAGTAATTTTCATACTATACATTCTTATTGCTTCACATATTCCAGGTGCTTCTCTTTCAAGTATGTCTTTTGTAGCTTCTGGAGTGATATCTCTTTTAGAAAATCCTGTTCCCCCAGTACTTAATACTAAATTAACTTTAAGTTCATCGCACATTACTTTAAACTCATTAGCAAGCATTTCTCTATCATCAGGTAATATAATTTGCTTTACTACAGTAAATCCTGCAGCTTCAACTAATTCTCTTACTACTTCTCCACTTTTATCTTCTCTTTCACCTGCATATCCTTTGTCACTACTTGTAATTATTCCAACTGTATACATTACAATTCCTCCAATTCTCTATATTCCTTTTCTGTATTTATATTAGAAAAATCCCTCTCTATAAATTTACTTTTATCATCACCTTCAATTACTTTTAAATCAAATGATTTTATTAATAATTGAAGCTTATTATTATTTTCTTTTATTGCTTCCTCAAGCTTAGGAATTATATTTTTAGAATATATACCACATAATGGCTGTAATCTTTCATTAACACTTGGTACCAATACATCATATTCTCTATCATAATTTCCTATAATATTTAATGTATCTTTAGTAATTAATGGCATGTCACAAGCAATACATAACACTTTATCTGTAGTTGAATTAATAAGAGCTGAATGTATTCCACTTAATGGACCATTGCCCTTATATATATCTTCAACTATTCTTAGATTAAATCCTCTATATTCTGCCAAATTATTTGAAATTATAATTATTTCTTTATAGTCTTTACCAGCTTCAATTATATGCTCTATAAACTTCTTCTCTTTATAATTCAATAAGGCTTTATTATTATAATTCATTCTACTACTTTTTCCACCAGCTAAAATAGCTAAAGTCTTATTTATCATAAGTATCTTCTCCTTAAAACTTTATGATATCTACTATTTCTCCTACTTTAAGTCCTTCATTTCCACCTTGAACTTCTATCATACAATTTGAATTTAAATTAGAGCTTAATATTCCATTTCCACTCTTAATCTGTGTTATATATACCATTTGTTTTCCTTCTTCAATAACAACTCTTCCTCTAATAAATCTTCGTTGAGGACTTTTTTTATTGAAATTATCACATAATATTGCTTCTTCTCTTTTTACTTCTAATTTCTCATATCCACACATTTTTTCTAATGAGGTTTTTACAAAAAGTTCAAATGCTGTTAAAGCAGCTGTAGGATTTCCTGATAAACTAATAACTAAAGCATTATTTACTTTGCTACAAAGTACAGCTGATCCTGGCTTTATTTTCACTTTCCAAAATAATCTTTTACCATTAATATTATCTATAGCTTCATTTAATAAGTCTTTCTCACCTACTGAAACTCCTCCAGTAGTAATTATTATATCTATATTATTTGAAATGCTATTTATACATTCCTCTATTTGATTCTCTATATCTTTTACATGTGTAGTGTATTGAATATCATAGCCTAATTCTTTAATTCTAGAAATTATACTATATTTATTACTATTAAATATTTTCCCTGGCATAAGAGCATCAGCTATATCTATTACCTCATCTCCAGTACTTATTAAAGCAATTTTAGGTAATTTATAAACTTTAATTTTTTCTATACCTGAACTAGCAATAATTCCTATATCTGCATAATCTAATTTTTTCCCCTTTTTAACTAATAAGGTACCTTTTTTTATATCTTCTCCCTTAAAACAAATATTTTCATTTTCCTTAACACTATTATTTAAGATAATGTAATTATCATCACTTAAAGTAACCTCTTCTTGCTTTATTACAGCATTTGCTCCACTTGGTATTGGTGCTCCTGTCATTATTCTTACTGCTGTTTTTGAAGTAACAATACTATCACATAAATTACCTGCAAAAACTTTATCTATTACCTTAATCTTCTCTTTTAATTTACTATCTTCAGCTATTACTGCATATCCATCCATAGCTGATTTATCAAAAGGCGGATTATCAATTGTAGAATAAATATCTGTTGCTAAAACTCTTTTTATCCCATCAATTAAATTAACTTCTTCAACATCTAAATGTCCTACATTATCATTTAATATATTTATTGCTTCTTCTAACGATATAAATGACTTCATTTATTCACCCCTTAACTAAAAATAGACTTATTACTCTATATTTTAGGTACGAGTAATAAGCCTATTTTAAATATAAAAACCTAAAAATTAGGTATTAACTTAACTAGTAAATAATTAAATATATTTAAATCAACTTATTTTCCTTCCCAAAACGTGGAGATGATATCTTTTCAAATATCACCCTTGAATTATATAAATTCCGGCTTAAGCTCCATAGAGTACTCCTTAGGATACTTAGCTCTAGAAAATATTTTATTGATAATTTTCAAAATCAAACTCTTTTTCTTTTTCAATTAAATCCGCAAGTTCTTTATAATTTTCTCTCTCTACTATAATTATATCATCAATATCTAAATTAGTATCACTTGCAATTGCAATTAACTTGTTCTTAGGAGTTATTATTTTTTCACTTACTCCCTCTCTAAATACTTCTATTTTTCTTAAATTACTTTTTTTATATCCCTCTATTAAAATAATATCTTTATCTAGTACCATTTTAATAATATCGTTAAGCTCAGTTTCTTCTTCTAATTCTTTTATCATGGCAAATCTATTTTTAGAAGAAATTATTACTGTTTCTGAACCTGCTTCTCTATGCTTATATGTATCTTTTCCTTTTTTATCTATATCAAATCCATGAACATCATGCTTTATAGTTGCTATACTATAACCTCTAAATTTTAGTTCTTTTATTAATCCTTCAAGTAAATAAGTTTTTCCAACATTAGAACTTGATCCAACTATATTAACTACTTTGGACATTAATTTCATCCCTTATATCATATTTTTAGTTTGCATTATATAGACTTTTATTTGTTTTGTAAATAGTTTATTTTAATATAATGAGTTAGAGGAGAAAGGATTCTTTAAAATAACTATTTAAATATCCCTTCTTCCTCTAACTCTCTTTAGTTTATTTTAATGGAAACTCCACTCTCTTCAGTGGCTGAGTACCTTAACTTACTAAATTTAAAATTTGGAGTTTCAGACAACTCCGTCTTTCCAAATTAAAATTTTGAGACTTACTTATAGCTAAACTCAAAATTCTTTTCTATGTTAAAGAAATCCGCATAATCTATATCAAATAAACTTTTTGTTACTTTAGAAACATCAATGTTTTCTTTGATAAGTTGAGTTAAAACTCCAGCGTAAGATAAATCTCCTTGAATTATAGCTCCATAAATCTTTCCATCTTTATGAATTATCTTCTTATAGTTATCACCTTCAACTTGAGTTTCAACTATATAAGTTTCATCAGCTGGCTCTACCATACCAAGAGACATTGTTGCTACTCCTACAAAGTTCATTGTATTTTTACTTCCAAAGAAATCAGTCATTATCATTTCTTTTCCTAGCATATTATGTGCTGCAATTATACCTTCTTTTACAGCTGTTGGCCATATTGGATTTCTACCAGTTACATCACCAGCACCATATATATTTTCTATATTAGTTTGCCCTTTTGCATCAATTATTAATCCAAATCTATCACATTCAATATTACTATTTTCCATGAAAGCAATATTTGATCTAACACCAGTAGCAACCACTACTAATTCACATGGTACTTCTTCTCCAGTATTCAATAATAAAGCTTTTGGATTATTATTTTCATCTAAAAGTAATTTTTCAGCCTTAACATCAAGCTTTAAAGAAACACCTTCTTCAGTAAATTTCTTTTCATAAACATCTGATGCATGTTTATCTAATTGTAATGGAAGTATTTTATTACTCATTTCAACTAAAGATATATTTAATCCTTGTCTAAGTAACCCACTAACTGCATCTATTCCAACAAGCCCAGCACCTAAAACTACTACATTTTTAACTTTCTTAGCTTGTTCTTTTATTAATACAGCATCATCTAAGTTTCTTAATCCAACTACATTATTACCTTCTCTTAGTCCTGGAACTGGTGGTATAAATGCAGATGCACCGCTACAGACTAATAATTTATCGTAGCTTAAAGTTTCACCATTTGATAATTCTAAAGTTTGTTCTTTATCATTAACACCTTTAACTTCTAAACCTTTCATCCAAGTTATGTTATTTTCTTCAAAGAAATTCTTACTTGTAAAGTTTAATGCATCAACATCTCTATGATTTGAAATATAATGATGAAGTATACATCTTGAATATACATTTTCATCCTTTGATACTAATACTATTTCAGCATCTTTGTCTAACTCTCTTAAAGTTTTAGCTCCACTAATACCTGCTGCAGAGGCTCCTATAACTACATATCTCATTATTCTGTTACCTCCTCTAAAGTAATTGCTCCCATTGGACATTTAGCTACACATTGTGCAGTTCCATGCTCTTTACATGCATCACACTTCATTATTTCTTTATGCATTCTGCTATCAGCTTTTAAAACACCATAAGGACATGCCATTATACACATATAACAGCTAGCGCAATGTTCTTTGTTATATGTAACTAATCCTGTTTCTTTATCTTTGCTCATTGCACCTGTCATACAAGTATAAACACACTCTGGTCTATCACAGTGTCTACAGAAAATAGGTGCGTACTTTCCAGTACTATCTATTGTTATTCTACTTCTTGTATCTTCAGAATTATGAGCTACAATACATGCTGTTGTACAAGTTAAACAGCCTACACATTTATCTCTATCTATTTTTATTCTTTTCATTCTTAGTCACCCTCTACTTCTTAATGATATTTACTGCAACTGTTTTAAATGATGGCTCCTTTGAGTATGGATCATAAACTGAAGGAGTAAGTGCATTTGTTTCAATATAGTGAATTGGAGCATATAAATGATTTTTCTTAACCTGATCAGATATTTTTATAGTGAAATCTTTAGTTACTCCATTTTGAGATGCTATACTAACTCTTTCATTTTGAACTATATTTAATTCTGCTGCTAATTCTGGATTCATAAATGCATAAGATTCCTTTGAATAAATTCTTTCTGACTCTGGAATTTCTCTTGATCTAACTCCTGTATGCCATTGACCAACTGTTCCTCTTCCTGAATTAAATATATAAGGGAATTCTTCACTTGTTTGTGTTGGATTTTCAGCTATGTCTTCAAAATGGAATTTAGCCTTCTTTGATGGAGTATAATAGTTACCATCTTCAAATAATCTTCTTTCATCTTCAACTAAAGTTTCTCCAGCTCTAAATGGCCATTGAACTCCTCTTGAACCTTCCATATTTGGTCCTTCTAACATTTCATAAGTTACACCTGTAATATCACAAGGCATTCCTTTAGAACATTTCTTTAATAATTCAAATGTAGATCTTGGAGTTTCCCATCCATTTAATAAGTCTCCCATTCCAAGCTCTTTACCTATGTTATAGAATATTTCGAAATCTGATAATTCACCTTCTTCTTTAGCAAGTACAGGATTAACCTTTGATAATCTTCTTTCAGTATTAATTAATACCCCTTCTTTTTTAAGTGCTGGCACTGAAGGTAAATATAAATCACAAAGTTTAGCACTATCTGTATCTTCATATATATCTTGAACAACAAAGAAATCTAAGTTCTTAACACATTTTTCGAATTCTTCATTATTTGCCCATGAATGTCTAGGGTTTGTACAAATTACCCATAATCCTTTAATTTCACCTGCAATAGCTTTTTCAATTATAGCATTGTAAGGAATTGTTGGCTTTGTAGCAAGTACGCTTTCATCTACTCCTAAAGCTTCTGCTACAGCTTTTCTACGTACTGGATTATCAAAATCTCCACCACCAAATAATCCTGCTGTATTACTGAAAGCTCTTGATCCCATAGCATTACATTGTCCTGTTAATGAGTTTGCTCCTGTACCTGGTCTTCCAATATTTCCTGTTATTAATGCTAAATTGATTATAGATTGAGCTGTTCTAACTGCTTGGTAACCTTGGTTAACTCCCATTGTCCACCAGAATGAAACTCTTTCTCCTGCATGAATTATTTCTGCAAGTTCTACTACTCTTTCTGCACTTATTCCAGTTTCAGCTTCAACTTTATCTAAAGTAAATTTAGCAACATGATTCTTAAATTCTTCATATCCTTCTGTATGATTTTCTATATAATTAACATCAATATATCCCTTTTCTATTAATACATTAGCTAAAGTATACATTAATACTAAATCAGCCTTTGGCTTAATATCTATCCATATATCTGAATTCATAGCTGTTTCTGATTTTCTTGGATCTATTGTTATTATTTTAGCTTCTTTATTTTCTCTAATACGTCCCCAGAATACTGGATGAGCTATAACTGGATTAGCTCCAATTAAAATTATTGTATCTGAAAGTTCTGCATCATTTAATGTATATGGCGGAGCATCAAATCCAAAACTTTGCTTGTGTGCAACTACTGATGTAGCCATACATAATCTTGTATTACCATCCCCATTTATACCCATATAGTTTCTACCTACATGTCCTAATAAAGCCATGTCTTCTGTTGGCATTTGCCCTGTACTAATGAAAGCAACACTTTCTTTACCGTACTTTTCTTGAATGCTTGTCATTTTTTTAGCAAACGTTTTAAATGCCTCTTCCCATGAAACTTCTTTCATTTCTCCATTTTCATCTCTTAAAAGAGGTCTTTTTCTTGCTTTAATCTTAGTTTGTTGCTTGTCTAAACTTAATCCTTTTATACAACAAAATCCTTTGTTTACAGGATAGTCAACAGTTGGTGAAACTTTAGCTATTTTACCATCTTCCACGTAAAAATCTATATTACATGCTAAAGCACATAAGTTACAAGTTGATTGAATCTTCTTCATACTACTTTCATCTCCAGTTCAAAATTTTAATAAACTCTATATTCAGTATTATTTCCACTTTATTTTATCATTAAAGATTATTGATAACTGTGATTATAATCACAATTTTCTATTTTTATTGTCATTATTTTAACAATATTGTCAAAAAAAAATGCTATTAGATTATTTTCATAACCTAATAGCTTATAAATTTAACTATTTACTATTTCTCCTCCATTTATATGTATAGTTTGACCTGTAATATATGATGCTGCTTCTGAAGCTAAAAATACATATGCCCCTGCACATTCAACCGGCTGTCCTGCTCTTGCCATAGGTGTATTTGAACCAAACTGCGGAATCTCTGTTGATTCAAAACTTGATGGAATTAGTGGTGTCCATATTGGTCCAGGAGCAACTGCATTAACCCTTATTCCACTTTTCTTTTTAGCCAAGGATGTTGATAGTGATCTTGTTAGTGATACTATAGCCCCCTTAGTCATAGAGTAATCTATTAGTTTCTCATTACCTGCATATGCAGTAACTGATGCAGTATTTATTATAGATGCTCCTGATTTCATATATTTTAATGCAGCTCTAGTCATATAAAAAGTTCCATATATATTAGTTTTCATTGTTTTATCAAACTGCATATCTGTAATTTCCTTAAAATCTTTGCACTCATACTGAACTGCCGCATTATTTACTAAAATATCTATTTTTCCATATTCCTTAATTACAGTTTCTATAGCTTCAGTGCAAAACTTACCATCTGCTATATCTCCTTGAATAATACTACACTTTCTTCCTACTGTTTCAATAAGCTTTTTAGTATCCTCTGCATCTTTTAACTCATCATAATATATTATAATAATATCTGCTCCTTGATGAGCATAAGCTAAAGATACGGCTCTTCCGATACCACTATCTCCTCCAGTTATTATTGCAACTTTATCTTTTAATAAATCACCTTTTTTAATATACTTTTCATCATAATAAATAGGTGTAGGATTCATTACACTCTCAAATCCTGGATGTTTATCTTGATGTTGCGCTGGAAAGCTAGTTGGAAAATTCATATTATCACTCCTAACAATTTATTTAATATAAATTATTATTAGTAACTTTTGCTTTTATAATACTTATTAATTTTATAAAAAGCTCATTATAGTAATATATCTTTACTATAATGAGCTTTTAACTATAAATAACTTAATCCTATCTTTCCTTCAATAGTTCATCAAAAACAGCTTTAGCTTCTGCTAAACATGTTCCGCAGCCTTTTCCACAATTAGTTGCATCTTGGAGCTCTTGAAAAGTATCCGCTCCATTTTCTATTGCTCTTTCTATATCATCTACTGATACATTAAAACAATAACATATCTTTTTATTCTTATCCATATGCTTTACCTCCATATATTTAATCTATTTCATACATAGTCTAAGCACTTTAACTAATTGCTATTCAAATTTTTCGCAACCTTATGGAATGGAATATTACTCTAAAATTGAATCTATAATTTTTCTTGCAATAGTATTTTTATCTGGTAACATTGGTAAATCATCTTTGCTGTACCAATCTGCATGGATAATTTCATCACCATCAACCTTTATATCTCCACTTTCATATTCTGCTGTGAATCCAATCATAATAGAATTAGGATATGGCCATGGCTGACTTGAAAAATACTTAATATTTTTTACCTTTATATTTATCTCCTCTAACACTTCACGTTTTACACACTCTTCTAAAGTCTCATTTACATCTACAAATCCAGCTACATTACTATGTAATCCTTCTGGAAAGCTCTTATTATTTGCTAATAAAATCTTATCTCCTTTAGTTATTCCTACTATAATTGCAGGACAAACTTGTGGGTAACTCATATATCCACACTTCTTACACTTCATTGCAAACTCATATCCAACAAATTCATTTTCTCCACCACATACCCCACAAAACTTATTAGTTTTATGAAAATGGATAATTTGAGATGCTCTTCCACAAACAGGTGCAATATCCTTATCAATAATAGGAATTACTTGTCTTAGGCCAACGAATTTTAATTCTCCTGATACCTTAACACATGAGCTTATTTCTCCACAAAAACAATGTATTTCATTAACTTTCCCTAAATGATACATTATTTCAAGTCCACTAATTAAATTTTTAACATCCTTAAATGTTGGAATAAATACTTTTCCCATATCTTCTTTAATTAACATCATTTTATCTTTAAATAAAAAATATAAATCCTCATCTCTATTTCCATTTGGCAATTTAGAATCAGCTATAAAATTCATATAATTATCGTTATTAATCATATATTTATCCTCCTCTACTCTTCTATAATTTCACAATGCATATACTTCTCCGCTTCATTCCATGGCACAATAAAACCTTGCCCCTTAGAACAAAATACCGAATTTGAAGAATATTCTATATCCGCATTTTTGTTATAAGCTCTTTTTTCAATAACCTCTTGGGTATTATGACATATATCATATCCGTCAAATATTAAATTTATATTTCCTCGTCCTTTAGTAAATGCAATAAGTTCCATACTGTAATTCATAAAGGTTGATACAGGTCCTCTTCCTGTTATCCTCACTTTATTTAAACTAGTTTCTGGTGAATTAAAAGTACCATAAAGTCTTTGAATATCTGATAAAACTCTTCCCATATATTCTAACTCTACATCTATTGTGAATTTATAAAATGGCTCTAACAATATATTATCTGCCTTTTCTAATCCTTGTCTTAATGCTCTAAAGGTTGCTTCTCTAAAGTCCCCACCTTCCGTATGCTTATTATGCGCTCTACCAGTTAAAAGAGTCACCTTAATATCAGTAATTTCTGAACCAGTTAATATACCATTATGTTTTCTTTCAAATAAATGAATTTTTATTAAATTTTGATGTCCTGTAGTTAAATTATCAGTATGACATTTGTTTTCAAAAATAATTCCAGAACCTCTTGAAATACTTTCTAATTTTAAATGTACTTCAGCATAATGTTTTAACGGCTCAAAATGTCCATAACCATTAACTATATTATTTATAGTTTCTTTATATATTATTTCACATGGTCCAAAATCTACATTAAACTTAAATCTTTCTAATATAACCTCTTTTAATACTTCTAATTGTATCTTACCCATAATATGAACATGTATTTCTTGAAGAGTTTCATTCCAAGTAACATTTAGAGCAGGATCTTCAGCTTCTAATATTCTAAAATATCCCAATATTTCTTTTGCATTACATGTTTTATCAAAAATTACACTAGACATTAAGGTTGGAATCATATTAAATTTTAATTTTTCCTTTAATGCTCCAACGCCATCACCTACACTTAAACTTGTAAGGCCTGTTACTGCAAAAATATCCCCAGCCACAGCTTTATCTACTGTAGAAAATTTATTTCCATTATAAATTCTTATACCACTTATTTTTTCTTTAAAATCCCCATTATTTATTTCATCTCTAACTTTTAGTATCCCACTTAAAGCTTTAATAAATGTAATCCTTGTTCCATTATTATCATGTCGTACTTTATATACAATTCCTGAAAATTCCTCATTTTCGTTATAATTAGTAACTGTTAACTCTTCTAAAGAATTTAAAAACTCTGAAATTCCTTCATCTTGAAGAGCAGAACCTGCAAAACAGGGAAAGATATTTCCCTCTTTAATTAAACTTCTTAACTTCTTGATCCATAACTCTTTATTATATTTCCCATTGAAATAATTTTCTAATAACTCTTCATCTCTTTCAGCTATAAATTCTATTAACTCTTCTTTAATTTCTGTAATACTCTCTATATAGCAAATATTTTCAGTTAAATTTGCTTTTATTTCATTAATTACATTCTCTAAATCTGCTCCCGTTCTATCTAATTTATTAATAAAGAAAAATGTAGGAACTTTATATTTTCTTAATAATTTCCATACTGTTTCTGTATGAGATTGTACTCCCTCTACTGCACTTATCACTATAATTGCATAATCCATAATTCCCATAGCTCTTTCCATTTCGCAAGAAAAATCTATATGTCCTGGAGTATCTATTAAATAATATTTTGATTTTCCTATTTCAAACACCGCTTGGTCTGAAAATACTGTAATTCCCCTTTCTTTTTCTATATCATGACTATCTAAAAATGAATTTTTATGATCTACTCTTCCTCTACTTCTAATAGACTTAGTATGATAAAGAATTTGTTCAGAAAAAGTGGTTTTTCCAGCATCTACATGAGCTAATACCCCTATTGTTTTTTTCATATAATCACCTTTTTCTATAAACTCTAAATAAATTTATATTTAAATTATATCATGAGTATCCGTAATTACCATTTAAGATTTTATTACAATAAAAAACACAGCAATAGTAATTTATATTCTACTACTGCTGTGTAAATCTTTCCTATTAAATATATGACTCAGATACTTTAATAAAATATTTTTTTGTTAAATATAAAAGCTGACAAGTTGTCTTTATTGTATAAAATATATCATTTATACAATCTTCCTCTAAACTTAAATACTCCTGTCTATTTATCTTTAATTCTTCAAGATAATCTATAGAATCATCTATATTTTCTAAAATATTTTCAAAAATATCTTTATTATTTCTCAAAGTCTTTCTTAACATTAAATGCAAAGCAACTTCATATGCAAAATGGTTTTTCATATCTTTGCCATAATATTCTTCTAAATGATACTTACAAAAGCAATCTGCAATATAATGAGCTATTTTTCCTATAATAAATGATACTTCATTAATATCTAAATCATTATTTTCAATGTAATCTTTATATTCTAGCATTTTATCTTTAGAAACACTATATGTGTGTTTTATCTTATTTCCTCTCTTGTGTAAATCTGGCTCTACACACCCTGCTAAAAATCTTTTTTTATTTAAATTTAAATTATATTTTTCATTGCATAACTTGTAACAATATGAGCCTATAGCCCAATGAGTGTTTACTAGCATAAGATTCTCCCCTCGTCAGAATTTTAAAATAATCTATAATCCCGACAATATTATTATACAATAATATTGTGAATTTTGATTGTTATTTTCTTAGATTTTTTTTGGATTCTATGTAATATTTTATTACTTTTAACTCCCTATTAGATATCATAGTAAATATTACATTTAAATATTTATGATTAAAATTAAAACATATGACTAATTTATTATGCACATAATAAGATAGTATTATTAATTATCTATATGATTGGAGGAAAATTATGAGAGTAAGACTTGGATATGTAGCTATTTCTAAAAAACTTGGCAAAAAGGTCACTTCTTCTAGTACTGTAACTTTTTCTAATTATAATAAAATTACTCTTCCTGAAAAAAAATTAGAAAAACTAAGATCTGTAGCAGCTTCTAACTTAAGAGATTTAGAAACTTTAATTAGATATAATATAGATAATAATATTCATTTTTATAGAATTACTTCTGCTTTAATCCCCTTAGTTACTCACCCTGAAGTTGGATATTGGGGACATAGAGAGTTTTTAAAAAATGATTTTGAATATGTTGGTAAACTAATAAGTGATTCTAAAATGAGAGTTGATACTCATCCAGATGAATTTAATGTAATTAATAGTATTAATCCTAAAGTGGTTGAAAACACTAAGATAAATCTATTAAGACAGGCCGAATGGTTTGAAGACTTTAAATATGATTTAGGAAAAATGGTAATACATATTGGAGGTGCTACAAATGGAAAAAAAGCCGGTTTAGAAAGATTCATTACTAATTTTGCTACCTTTCCATATGAAGTAAAATCAAAAATTATTATTGAAAATGATGACAAAACATATACAGCACAAGAAACTCTAAATTTATGCAATGAATTAAATTTACCTATGGTTTTAGATGTTCATCATCATAATTGTAACAATAATGGTGAAAACATTTATGAATTAATTCCTAAAATATTTTCAACATGGAAAAATGAAAAGCTTCCTCCTAAATTTCATTTTTCATCTCCTAGAGACGGTGAAAAAGATAGGAAACATTCTGATTTTATTAATGCAAATGATTTTATAACCTTTTTAGAAAATATTAAATCTTTTAATACTGATATTGACATAATGCTTGAATGCAAGGAAAAAGATTTAGCATTATTTAAACTTGCAGATGACATAAAAGTATTAAAACCCGGATATAAATGGGTCGATAAAAGTACTTTTATTGTATAAATATCAAAAAAGTGTATATAATACAATATGATGTAAAACATACTGCAATATATTTTACACCATATTACAACTTTAGTTGTTTCGACAGATAGCATAAAAAAACTAGTAGCATCCTATTAATAGTTGCTACTATTTTTTATTTAAGTTAAACTTTAAAATAAAATTTATTTTTTCTCCTTTTATTTCATAAGATAACTCTCCATAATTCTCCGAAGCAAGCTCTCTACATAAATATAATCCTAATCCTGAACTACTTACCTCCTTAGAAATATCTTTATAAGTATTATATTTTATAAATGGTTCTAATAGCTTATCTTTTATATTTTCCGGAAAATTAGTGCATTTATTCATTATTGAAAAAACTATATTTCCCTCTTCCTTATATAAATTAATATCTATTCTTTTTCCAACATTATATTTTATAGCATTATCAATTAAATTAACTATTATTGATTCCATATCTTCTAAAACTGAATATATAGTTACTTCTTCCAATCTTTTATTTATTATATAGCCTTTACTTTCTATTCTTACTTGAAAATCTTCTATTATTTCTTCAATTAATTCTGTTAGTGAAAATTCATATTTATTCTTAGCTGATTTAATTTCTCCTTTTGATACATCAAGTATCTTTTCTACTAAAGTTTTCATCTTTTCACTTTCCATTATTATTCTACCACTAGCTCTATTTATAAAATCTTCATCTATTTCATTTAATTTATTTTCTTTAAATATTTGTGCATACAGTGATATGGCCGTAACGGGAGTTTTTAACTCATGTGTTGCATTATTAAAAAACTCTCTTGAAACCTTTTGTAGTTGTTCAATCTTTTCTTTTTCTTCAATTATTATTTCCATCTGATCTTTTATTTTGTTTTTCATTAAATTATAACTTTTTGAAAGTTCACCAATTTCATCATTGCTATTAATAATAATATCTTTTGAATTTATACTTTTTGATAAATCCTTCATTGATTCATTTAATTCATTTATTGGCTTAGTAACTTTACTTATAATCATTGAAATAATGATAATTATGGATAAAACTACAATAACTTGTCCCGCAATTACTATTGTTATAACATTTATATTTTTATTATATTTTTCACTATAATCCTTTTGTATAATTAAATTACAATAAAAATCATTATCTAAATAAATAGGATAATTATATGTTACACAATAAATATTATTTAATCTTTTAAATCTTATAATAGATTTTAAGTTTTTACTTTCACTTACTATATTATTTATTTCCTCTTCACTTATTACTACACTAACATATTCATTTATTTCTCCTTTATCATTTATCATAGAAACATATGAATTAGTTAATTCCTTAATACTATTTAAACTTTTCCATTTACTCTCTCCAATAATCTCATTTTGATTAATAGTATTTATAGAAAAACTCTTTATATTTGTTATTTCTTTTATAATATCATTTCTTAATGTATTTTCTAAAAATATTGCAATAAAGATAGTAAATATTATATTTATTACTACTACTGAAATTATTGTTCCAAATAATAATTTACTCCTTAGTGTTTTAAACAATAAATCACCTCATCACATATCCTATACCATAAACTGTTTCAATTATAGAATTATCTTTGTCTTCTTTTAATCTATCTCTCAACCTTTTTATATGAACATCAACAGTCCTAGTATCACCTTCATACTCATATCCCCAAACCTTTTGTAATAAATCTTCCCTTGAGTAAATAATCCCCCTATTTTCATACAAAAAATTTAATAAATCAAACTCCATTTTTCTCATAGGAACAAGATTTCCATCCTTAAATACACATCTATCTTTAGAAGAAATTTTTATACCACTAATTTCTTTTTTATCTTCTTGTATATCTTCATTTAAACTCTTATTATTTCTCCTAAATATAACTTTAATTCTAACTAATACTTCCTTCATTTCAAAAGGTTTAACAATATAATCATCAGCTCCTAGTTCTAATCCTACTATTTTATCAAATATTTCTCCTCTAGCTGTTAACATTATCACATAAGTATTTTTAGATATTTCCTTACATATATCGAATCCATCCATATCAGGTAGCATTAAATCTAATAGCACTAAGTCTGGCTTAAAAATTTCTACTAACTCTAATGCTTCTTTTCCATTAAATGCACTTCTAACATCATACCCCTCTTTTCTTAAAGCAAAGGTTAATCCATCATTTATTGAATACTCATCTTCTACTACTAATATCCTCTTTCTATCCATAGTTTACTCTCCATATATTATCTTATTTTAAATCTATAAAGAAATATTCTTCTTTCTTATAGCTTTCAAGTTCTCCATTAAATAATGTTTTACGAATAAACAATCTATTTCCTTCTTCATTACTTACTCCATAAACAGACATATAATCATATCCTTGTTTATCAAACTTATATATCAATTCAATATTATTATCTCCATCTATTTCTGCTAAATAGGTATCATCATTATATATTACAGATATCAAATTACTTTTTCCAAATACCTCCATAATAAAAATATCTTTATCTAATAATTCAACTTCTCCTGATAGCTTGTTGTATACTCCATACCTAATATTCTCTATAAAATTATCTTCATTAAAATTATCTTTATCTTTTAAAGTAAATATTAGACTATCATTATAAATTTTTATATAGTTACCAAAATCATTATATAATTCATACTCCTGAAAATTTAATTCTTTATAATTTTCTAATTTAATATTATTATCTGTAATAGTAATCTTTTTAACTTTATTATCAGATATTATAGCCATAATAGAATTTATATTTTCATCATAATACATATATAAAATACTACTACTTTCATCTTTATTTTTAGTTTTGACTTTTATTGTTTTTCCACTTTCAATTTCTATTAGAAATAAAGTTTGCTCAATCAAATTACTACTATTTAAGTCATAATTATATAAATTAAGAGTTAATGCAAAATATTTGTTATCTCCTAGAATATAATGATCCCAAGTCAAATAATCACTAGATAATAAATTCAAATCATTTATTAATTCATTTAATCCTTCTATTTTTATAGTAATATCATTTAAATTATCTCTATAATAATACTCCTTTTCATCAATTGCTATATCTCTATTATCATATTCTTTTGTAAATCCGCAATAATATAAACTACTAACATTACCAATCTCAGTTAAAAAGAATTTTGATTCATTATCAACATTATAATTCCCATCTTTATCAATATAATATCCTTTTAATCCTATTATACTACTGGGATCATCATCACTACTAATGGCTTCAGCACCATATACTTTATCATTAATAAACAAAGAAGGATAAATAAGCTGATCTTCAATTTCAATAGGAGTTTCTACTACATTAAATGATTTTACTCCATCAATGCTCTTTACCTTCTCCTCCAATACAACACTTTCTTTACAACCTATAAGACTTAAAGATAAAGATGTTATTAATATCATATTTATTATTTTTTTCATAAAACAAAAACCTCCATATATTATATAATTATATAATACATGGAAGTTATTACATAGTATTGTTTAATTGTTACAAACTTCTTAACTTTTTTCTAATATCTTTTCTAATTCATAATAATACCTTAGTGTTTCTTCATTACTTTTATCATTGAAAAAAATATAACTATTATCCTTTAACTTAATACTGATACAATTTTGATTTTCAAAATAAACATATAATTTACACTTTCCATAACCATTAATACTTAAGTTATAAAGATTATATAAATACTATTTTTTTAAAACTAATCCCTTACTTCTTATGCAAGTACATTCTCTTGCTTCTTCAGTATGTAAACATTGATATTTTATCTTTTTTGGTGCCTCTATTTCTACTTGTTTTTTATCTTTTAATTCTTTTTTATCCATTTTGTATACTCCTTAAATATAGATATATTATAATTTTATCTTTACTTATATATTTTATATTATATAATAATTATTATCTTTTAATATGTATTATATAATACTTTTTTACTTAAGTACATATAATAAATTTAATAAATTATATACAAGGAGAAAACAAATGATAAGCTTAATCGCATTAATACTTTCTTTATCACTTATTATGTGTTTAGCATATAAGGGATATTCTACTATAATTACCGCTCCTATTGTAGGACTATTAACTCTCTTAATTTCACTTGGACTTAATAGCCACCTAATGGCTAATTATACAGAAGTTTATATGAGTGGATTTGCTAACTTTGTAAAAAGCTATTTTCCTTTATTTTTAACTGGAGCTATTTTTGCCAAACTAATAGATGAAGTAGGTTATGGCAAATCTATAGCATCATTTATTACAACAAAACTAGGAAAAGATAAAGCAATTCTTGCCATTGTCCTATCAGGAGCACTTTTAACATATGGGGGTGTCTCTTTATTTGTTGTTGCTTTTATATTATATCCATTGGCAAATATTTTGTTTAAAGAAGCAGATATACCTAAAAGACTTATACCAGGAACTATTGCTTTAGGTGCATTTACTTTTACAATGACAGCTATGCCAGGTTCACCTGAAATTCAAAATGTTATACCAATGAGCTATTTCGGTACAGATACATTTGCAGCACCATTAATAGGTATAACAGCAAGCATTATTATGTTTACTTTAGGTATGCTATGGCTTACAAGAAGAGCGAAAAAAGCAAGAGATAATGGTGAAGGATATGGAAATCATACTAATACAAATAAAATTGATTCTAATGAAAATTTACCTAATATAATTGTATCTATTATACCTATTTTAATAATATTTATTACTAATTTTACACTTTCAAAATTTTATTTTCCTAATACTGATGGAAGCTATTTAAATCAATATGGTATTACCCTAGATAAAGTTTCTGGAACATGGAGTGTAATAATAGCTATAGTAATTTCAATAATTTATATTATATTATTAAATTATAAGAAACTTAAAAATTTAAATAACACCCTTAGCGATGGAGTTAAAAACTCTTTTCTTCCTTTATTAAATTCTAGTGCAATAGTTGGCTATGGTAGTATAATTAAAGCATTGCCTATTTTTACATCAATACAAACTGGTATTATGAATATTTCTTCTAATCCAATTATTTCAGAAGCTATTTCTGTAAATATAATTTGCGGTCTTACAGCCTCTGCCTCTGGTGGATTAGGAATAACATTATCTGCTCTTGCTCCAACCTTTGTTGAAATGAGTCAAAAATTATCTATTTCCCCGGAAATACTACATAGAATTGCCTCTTTATCCTCAGGTGGATTAGATACATTGCCTCACAATGGAGCTGTTATAACAACCTTAGCTATTTGTGGATTAACTCATAAAGAAAGCTATAAAGATATATTTGTAACATCTGTTGTTATACCTATTTTTACTACAATAATTATAGTAGCAATAGTTTCTATAAAGTTTGCTTTCTAATAAAAATATTAAATTATAATAAAAAAATCTCTATTTATTAATAGATTTGCTTTATCAATAAATAGAGATTTATTTTTTATTATTTATCCTTTTACGGCTCCAGCTGCAACACCTTCTATAATATGTTTTTGACAAACTAAATAGAATATTACTATTGGTATAATAGCAAGAACTAAAACAGCCATCATAGCTCCCATATCAACAGCACCATATCCACCACGTAAATATTGTACTGCCATAGGTAATGTTTTATAATCTGAACCTAAAACTAAAGTTGGAAGCAAATAATCATTCCATATCCACATTACATTTAAAATAGCTACTGTAATAGCTATTGGTTTTAATAATGGCAATACTATTAAGAAAAAAGTTTGTATTGGATTGCATCCATCTATCATGGCCGCTTCTTCAATATCTATAGGAATTGACTTAACAAATCCACTAAACATAAATACAGATAGTCCAGCTCCAAACCCAAGATATATTATTATAATTCCAATAGGATTATCTAGACTTAACATATTGGCTATTTTACTCATTGTGAACATAACCATTTGAAATGGTACTATCATAGAAAACACAAATAAATAATATAAAAAGCTTGTAACTTTTGATTTTACTCTTGTAATATACCAAGCTGTCATTGATGTAAATAAAATAATTACAGCTGTTGAGCATATAGTTATAAATACAGATAGCCCAAAAGCAGAAATAAATCCTGTCTTCTCTATACCATTTATATAGTTATCTAATCCAGAAAAAGTTGTTGCATTAGGTAAAGCAAAAGGTGTCCTACTTATATATAACTTACCTTTAAATGAATTGTATAATACTATAAATATAGGTGCTAAAAATAATACTGATAAAACTGTTAAAATAATATAAAGCAATATATTATTTTTCTTTTTAGGAGTATATTTTAATTCTGTATTTTTTTTAGTGTTTAATTTTGCTTCCATTAATTTTCAACCTCCTTCTTTCTAGTAATACTTAATTGAAGTAACATTATTACTGCAACTATTAAGAAGAATATTACTGCTTTCGCTTGTCCTACTCCTTCTGAACCCACTTTATTATAGAATGTCTTATATATATCTAAAGCAAGCATTGCTGTCTTTCCTCCTGGTGCTCCATCAGTTAATGCTAAGTTTTGGTCAAACAATTTAAATGCATTTGACATAGTTAAGAAAAGACATATAGTTATTGATGGCATAACTAGTGGAATTGTAATTTTTCTCAATGTCATCCATTTAGATGCTCCATCAATTTTAGCACTTTCTATTAATTCTCCAGGTATATTTTGAATACCTGCTATATATATAATCATCATGTATCCAATTTGTTGCCAGTTAAGCAAGATGACTAATCCCCAAAATCCATACTTAGGATCATATGTTAAATTAACACCAAAATAATTAAGGATTCCATTTAAGATTATTAACCATATATAACCTAAAACTATTCCTCCAATTAAATTAGGCATAAAAAATACAGTTCTAAATATGTTTGTACCTTTTAATTTTCTAGTTAAAAGATATGCTAATGCAAATGCAAATACATTAACAGTTATAACTGATACAATAACAAATTTAGTAGTAAAAATTAAAGCATTAATAAATTCTGGACTTGAAAATGCCTTCTTATAATTATCTAATCCTACAAATGTTGCATTAGTTACAGTAGTAAATTTAGTAAAAGATAAATAAATTCCCATTACAAATGGTACTAAAAATGCTATTATAAAAGCTATTAATGTAGGTAATGCAAATAGCCAAAAATATTTTTTCATACTCTTTTGCATATTCTATTCCCCCTATATAAAAATTATATTGCTATTATGTTATCAATATTGTACTTCTATGTTTATAGATTAATATATTTAATATTAAAGGCAGCACATATCTATATGCTGCCTTCATTTAAATATTATTCAGCCTTTTCAGACTTCCAAGAATCCTTTACAGTTTGTACAACATAATCCCAATCTTGAGTACCTTGAACATATTCAAGTAAAGCACCAGCAAAAGTATCTTTAAAGTTTTGACTTGGGAATGCTTGGAATGTCCATTTAACTGTTTCTACATCTTCTTTTTCCATCCAATTAATAACTTCTTTTGATAATGGATCAGCAGGCTTTTCATCATCATTAAATGTATCAAATGGAGCAATAAATCCTAGATCACCTGTAACATAAGCTTTCCCTGTATCACTTGTAAATAGCCAATTTATAAAATCAATAGAAGCTTGTTGCTTTTCTTCTGAAACTTGACTATTAATAGCTAAATAGTTTTCAGTACCAATACAAAGCCCTTGGTTTTCTTCACCATCCATACCTGTGTATATTGGCATAAACTTAATATTTTCTTCTTTAACAGTATTACCATCTATACCATTTATTTGTGACCAAGCCCAGTTACCATTTTGAACCATAGCACAATCACCTAAAGCAAATTCAGCCATTGCATCATCTACACTCTTATTTCCTAAAACACCTTTTTCTGAAACAGAATTATCAGTATATAAATCATATATATTTTTGAAGTTTTCGTTATATTTAAATTCAATTTCATTAGCATCTAGTCCAGCTTGTAATGCGTCACCATCTCCACCTACACTATCTTTAAATTCATAATATAATGGTATGTTTGCTAAATGTGTTTCCCATCTCCACGCATTACCAGAAGCCATTGAAGTTGATGCAAATACACCTTCAATTCCTAACTCATCTTTGTTAGCTTCCATGTCTTCTACAACTTCTTTTAATTTATCAAAGTTATTAATATCATCCATAGATTCAACATCTGTTGCTTTATTTTCTAGTGCAAAATATTTTTGCATTATTTCATCGTTATATATAATTCCATATCCCTCAACGGCATAAGGTATACCATATACACCATCCCCACTTGTAACTGCTAAGCTTTTATCAAGTAAATGATCATAAAGCTCTGTATCTTTTAAATCTAAACAGTAATCTTTCCAAGATTCATATCCAACTGGACCATTAATTTGGAATATTGTTGGAGCATCTTTTTTTGCTATTTCTGATTTTAATGTTTGTTCATAAGTACCACTTGCTGCAGTTTCAACTTTCACTTTTACTCCAGTTTCAGCTTCATAGTCTTCAGCAATCTTCTTATATACATCTGCAATTTCTGGTTTAAAATTTAAAAAATAAATTTCTGTTTCTGTACTTTTATTAGCAGAAGTACTTGTAGAATCATCACTATTTTCTTTACTTCCACATCCTACAAATGCACTTGCTACTAGTGTTGTTGCAAGAGCAATAGCTAATAGTTTTTTAAATTTCATAAATTCCCTCTCCCTTAAAATAAACTTTATTATATAAAATATTTATAAAAATATTTATATATCA
>ERZ791879.560-NODE-560-length-27839-cov-28.542506_pt1 | contig 27839 bp, 22 predicted proteins | sample MGYA00510162_ERZ791879 | MGnify/ENA primary metagenome ERZ791879 (study PRJEB30046, sample SAMN00792113) | human gut metagenome | study: EMG produced TPA metagenomics assembly of the A metagenome-wide association study of gut microbiota in type 2... | reverse complement strand
GTGAAGCCGTTGGATTTGTATGTATTCTTTCTATTGAAGATGAATTAGATGATCAAGAGTTTAAAATTGCCAAAATCGCTTCTGATTTTCTAGGAAAACAGTTGGAAACATAATATAAAGATTATTTTATTTTGCAAACAGAAAAAGTGAAATGCATCCGCCGAATTTGACCGTGCATTTCACTTTTTCATTTGATCTTCAAATGATCATTATCTATTATTTTTGGCATTTAAAGTTGCTTCTAGTTTTCCTACGATGGCATCTGCTTTTTTTACTGCATCACTGATTGCAATTCTTGCTTTTGGAAGATCTCCGAATTTTTCTTCATTTTTGATTGGCATATCTTTTGTTAAGATAACGATATCTGCATCTTTTACATCATCTGCTGTAATCTCGTTTTCAATTCCGATAGATCCCTGAGTTTCTACTTTTACTTCGATTCCTCTTTCTCTACATGCTTTTTCAATTGCTTCTGCTGCCATATATGTGTGTGCTACTCCTGATGGACACGCTGTTACTGCTAAAAATTTCATAACTCTATCTCCTTTGCTTCTTTTATTGTTCTATATGATTTCTTAAAATTCAAGATCGATTTCTACATCGTCGTCATCACTTTCTGATGTCTGCTCTGTTTCTGAAACATCTTTCTTTAATAATTTACATAATACGACATGAACTGCAACACCTGCTGCCATTGCTAATACATATCCAATACGGTTTGTACATACTGGTAATACGATCAATCCTCCCCATGAAGCTGCACATCCTGCACCTACCAGGTAAGAAATTGTTGCTGCAACTGCTGAACTGATCATGTTGATCGGAATCATATGTAATGGATCAGCGGCTGCGTAAGAGATTGCTCCTTCTGTAATTCCAACACATCCTAAGATGACAGCTGAAACTCCAGCTCCTCTTTCTTCTTCTGTGAATTTTTTCTTTAATAATAGAGAAGATAATCCTGATCCCATTGGTGGGATTGCAATTGCGATCGCTGCGGCTGCTGCATAATCATAAGCTCCAGCTCCGATTGCTACTGCCATCATACTATATGCTACTTTATTTACTGGACCTCCAAGGTCAAATGCGATCATGCATCCAACGATGATACCTAATACTACTTTTGATCCATCACTCATATGTGTTAACCAGGTTGTTAATCCTGTATTAACTGCTGCTAAAGGACCTCCAAGTACACATACCATCAATCCACCTGTAACAAGTAATCCAAGAATCGGAATGATGATGATAGATTTTAATGACTGTACAGATTTAGGTAATGGTAATTTCTTTAAGTAGTAACATACGATACCTGCTACAATACCTGTTACGATACCTCCAAGGAAACCAGCTCCAACCTGTGATGATAAGTAACCACCTAATAAACCAGGTGCAAATCCAGGTCTGTCTGCGATTGACATTGCGATGAATGCTGAGAATACTGCTACCATTAATGTTAATCCAGAAGCACCGATCGTCCATAACTGTGCTGCAAATCCTGAATCTGGAACGGATGCTGATCCTCCATTGAGCATCATAGAGATCGCACAAAGAATTCCTCCACCTACTACAACTGGAATCATGTAAGATACACCATTCATCAGATGTGCTCTTGTATTTTTCAGGATTCCAATTAATTCATTTTCTTGTTTTTCCATATTTGTTCTCCTTTTCTATATATTTAAAACTCTTTTAAAATATCAACAATTTCTTCTTTTGTTGTTGCCTGTAACATCTGATCTCTGAATGAATCATAGACAAGATTTCTGAATAATTTTGATAAGATCTCCAAATGTCTGTCTCCCTGTCCTGGAGATGGCACTGCAATCTGGAAGATCATACTAACTTCTTCATCATCCCATTTAATTGGATGTTTTAATCTGGCAAATGCTAAAGATGGTTCTTTTACACTTGTTGATTTTGCATGTGGTGTTGCTGTTTCAAATCCGATCGCTGTTGATGAAGATTCTTCTCTTGTAAGAACGTCTGCCATATATTTGTCTTTATCTTCAAGTCTTCCATCCTTATCCATTGCATCAGTAAGTTTCTCAATAATTTCCTGTTTTGTTTCTGCTTCTAAATCAAATAAAATGATGTCATTTGCGATTAGTTCTTTACTCATTTTATCCCCTTTCTTATTACTTTTTCATTTGTTTGATATTATTTTATCTCGTTTTTTATTGTTTTTCAATATGTGCTTTATTTAAGTTTTGCAGTTGTTCAACTGCAAATTTCCTATATCAATCCTTTTAAAATTCTGTTTTTGCAGTTGTGTAACCGCAATTATCAAATAACCATTCTCCTAATCTTCTCTTAAAGCTTGTCCAAGCAAAAAAAAGAAGACTGTCGAATATTATTCTCGACAATCTTCTTTCTCGTTTTTTATTATTTTTATTATTTTGAAACCCTGATGTTAGCAGTTTTCCATTGTCTTTCCTTCACCGCATAGACCTTCAAAATCACTTGTAAATGCTTCAACCGCGCTTGTTACAGATGCATTCTTGATCAGTCCTTCGATAACATCTGGAGCGATTGTGGCTGCACCGATTCCGTATTCACATAATTCTAATACCTGCTGAGAGTTTTTGAAGCTTGCTGCAAGTACTTCTGTCTTTAATCCATTATTTTTAAAGATATCATGGATTTTCTTTGCTGCTTCGACACCATTTGCTCCTAAGTTATCAATTCTGTTTACATATGGTGCTGCATAATCTGCTCCTGCTTTTCCTGCAAGATATGCCTGCATTGGTGTGTAAATTGCTGTTGCTGTAATTTTAATTCCTTCTTTTGATAAAGCTTTCATAGCTTTTAAGCCTTCTCTTGTTGTTGGAACTTTTACATATGTATTCTGTCCTAATTTTTCGCAGATTACCTTTGCTTCACGAACCATATCTTCTGCTTTTTTAGATACAACCTGCACGTGAAGATCTGCATCTGCTCCGATAATCTCTCTGATCTCTCCTAATACTTCATACGGATGCTTTTTTGCTTTTGCTAAGATTGAAGGATTTGTTGTTACCCCTTCTACTGGAAAGAATTCGTATAAGTTTTTGATTGCTTCTACATTTGCATCATCGATAATAAATTTCATAGTTTTACTCCTTATATATATTCATTTTTTATGACTCAATAATAATATTTTCTAATCCACCTTCGACTGCCCAGCTTTTAAATTCCTGCATCTGTTCTTTTGTGTACAGTTTGGGATTTTCTTCAAAACAATATTCTCGATCTACCAAGTGATATTTTGCTTCTGCCAGTGGATTGTAGTTTAAGATTTCATAGGAAACATACTGATAGATCCCATTTAAATATTTTGCAATTCCCTTGATGTTATCTTTTGTTGCGGTCATTCCTGGAATCATCGGTGTTCTTATGATGACCTTGTCTCTATTTGATGTCTCTAATAAGTATCTGATATTATCCTTGATCTTTTGATTTGAAACCCCAGTGTAATGCATATGATCTTTCTCTGTTGCTAATTTAAAGTCTGCAAAAATCCGGTCTAAATATGGAAGGATCTCTTTGATCACTTCCTGATCTGCATATAAGGATGTCTCGATCGCGGTATGGATTCCTTCTTTTTTGCATGCTTTTAACAGCTCTTTTGTAAACTTCCACTGTAATAATGGTTCCCCTCCTGAGATCGTAACCCCGCCATTTCCATAACGATAGAATGATTTATCTTTGCGGATCTCTTCCATAACCATTTCTACGCTCATCTCTCTGGAATCCATGGCGATTGCTCCCGTTGGACACCAGTCAATGATGGTATTCCAGTTTTCATTTCTGTTTGGATGAATGTGTATCTGGTCATTTTCCATCGTAACGCCCTGATTTTTTGATTTTGCAATACACGTCTTACAATGCATGCAGCGGTTTTCAAAATAAATTGGTCTTTTGCGGATCGAAATTCCTTCTGGATTCTGACACCAGACACATTTTAACGGACATCCTTTTAAAAATACTGTGGTACGGATTCCGTCTCCATCGTGCGTTGAAAATCTGCGAATATCAAATACTTTTCCTGTCATCTTAAATATCTCCATAACTTGTTCTTGCGATGATCTCATTTTGCAGTTCATCGGCAAGTTCTGTAAAGTAGGCTGTGTAACCCGCAACTCTGACGGTCAATCCGCGGTATTGCTCTGGATTCTTCTTTGCTGCGAGCAAGTCTTCTTTTCTTACTACGTTAAACTGGATATGTGGAATCTCAAGATCTACAAATGTTCTTAAGAAATTTGCAAACTTATCAATTCCTGTCTCTGTCTTGAAAAATTCAGGAAGAAATTTCATATTTAATAATCCGCCATTGGTTGTAAGTGTCTTATCTAGTTTGGATACGGATTTTAATACGGCTGTTGGTCCTTTGATATCTCTTCCGTAAACAGGTGACATTCCTCCATCTGCTAATGGTTCCTTCGCATATCTTCCATCTGGAGTTGCGCCTACATTTTCACCCATTGGCACATGGGCTGATACGGTATACATTCCTGTATGATATGGACCTTTTCGATAGTTTTTAAATGTTCTTAATCGATTCTTGAAGTAATCTGCCCATTTTGTTCCCTGTTTGTCAACTTCATCGATGTCATTTCCGTACTTTGGAACCTTATTAACGCACATTGCTCTTAAGATTTCATATCCTTCAAAATTGTTCTTTAATGCATCAAGCATTTCTTTTTGTGTGCACTTTTTTTCATCATACACCAGCTGCTTGATTGCGACAAGACTGTCTGCAAGATTTGCAACCTGGATCATCTGAATTCCGGATAAATTGTATTTTGCACCGCCTGCTGTGACATCCATTCCATTTTCCATACAGTTTTCAATGGATGCTGATAAGAACGGAGATGGCAGAAGATCAATATGAGCTTTCTCTACTTCTTCGCATGCAAGAAGCATCTTATCCATGAAATAATCAATTTGTTTCTTGAATGCTGCTTCCAACTCTTCAAATGTCTCGTACGTCTCAAGGTTTCCATAATCTGGAGCGATCTTTTCTCCTGTTAAGAGACAGATTCCACCAGTTAGTGCCACTTCTAATGCTTTGTTTAAGTTAAACATTGCAGAATCACTCCATCCAAGGTTATTTCCCTGCGTTGTTAATTCCACGCATCCAACAATCGCATAATCTCTTGCATCTTTTTCTTCGATTCCTAATTCCTGAATGGATGGAATGACTGCCTTGTCATTGAAGAACTGTGGCATTCCGCTTCCTTTGGCTACGACTCTGACTGCTTCTTTTAATAATTCGTCCGACGTTCCTTCGTGAAGTCTTACGGAAAGGTTTGGCTGTGGAAGTCCTAAATGTTTCTGAGCTTCTAAGAACAGGAATGATAAATCATTATATGTATCATTTCCATTCTCATCCTGACCGCCGATCGCGATATTAAATCCAATCGGGAATCCTGCAAAATATTTTGCTCCGTGAGAGTTTCTCATATATACGATCTCGTTAAATTTCAGCCATAAACATTCGATGATCTCTAACGCCTGCTGTTTATCTAAGGTTCCTTCTTTGATATCTTTTTCATAATAAGCTTCTAAATGTCTGTCTAATCTTCCTGGTGAAAATGAAGATGCATTGGATTCCATCTGTAAAATTACAAACAAGAACCATGTAGACTGTACTGCTTCATGAAATGTCTGTACTGGACGTTCGGAAATATTCTTGCAGTTTTGGGCTACTTTGATCATGGTTTGTTTTCTTGTTTCATCTAATTCATTTTCTGCCATGTCCATGATCAGGTCATGATAACGGACCATAAAGTGTTTCGCTCCTTCCATGACGATCTTAACACTTTCATAGAAGTCTTTCTGTCCTTCTTTACATATCTTTAGTTTTTCTTCTGCTTGATCAAGCAGTCCCTGCGGTCCCATCTTTAACCATTTGACACAATCTGGACAGATATGTCCTTGTGCGTGGTCTTTCTGGTTGATCTTTACAACTTTGGCGATCTCGTTGATCTCTTTTCCATATCTCTGGTTCAGGACATCTTCTAAGGATTTTCCTTCCCAGTATGGTTTGATGAACTTACGGAATGTCTCAATATCTTCTTGATGTACATTGAAACGGTCCTGTGGTCTTGTTGGGAGTGTTTCAAATTCTTTATCTACCCATGTACTTCCACTCTCTGGAAATACAACTCCATAACGAACCCCGGCTGTACGATTTCCAACGATCAGTTCTTCAGGTTCTACACGGATCTCCATCTTCTCTAAGGCTGCTTTTAATGATTTTGCTCTCTGTATGATCTTTGGATCATCTTCATTCTCCTGATATGTTTTTGTAATGATCAGTGCCTGTTCAATTGATGCGTATCTTGGCTCTGATAACATTTTATCTTTTAAATCTTTGATTCGCTGTGTCTGATATACTCCATCCATAGAATTTATCCTTTCTATTGTTTTTCGCTTTTATTATCGTTTTTTATTATTATATATTGTTTTTTATTGTTATTCAAGGTATTTTTCTGTTTTTTCTTAAAATCAACCAAAAAAAGAACAAAGAATAAAAAATAATTCTTCGCTCCCATAGTTCTTTATATGATTTTCGTCTGATATGTTTCTAATTTATCCTGAATCTCTTTGGATAATCCATCCTCACAGATCACTCCATCTACATCATCAAATGTTGCATATACATAATTTGCTTTAAAATCAAATTTATGACTTTCCATCATAAGATAACACTTGCTACTCTTCTTGACAGCATTATGCTTCATAATTCCATCTTCAGGAACATAGGTCATGATCGCATTATCATAAAGATTTGCTCCTACAACTCCCATAAAAGAAATATCAAATCGGAAATTTTCCATCATCTGCAACACAAGTTCCCCTAAAAATCCGTTCTGAGAACGATTAAATTCTCCTCCAAGAAGAATAAATTTTACATTCTTTGTTGCTGTAAATACTTCTGCAATATCAAGCATACAGCTTACAACTGTAACTTCTAATCTACGTTCTATGATTTCTCGTGCCAATTCGATATTTGTTGTGGATGTGTCAAGAAAGATCATATCTCCATCGTGAATTAATTCCACTGCTTTCTTTGCGATCATTCTTTTTTCTTTTATATTTTTATCTTTTCTTATTGATACAATATTAGTATGCCCCGGATGCAAAGTATCTGGAAGAACCGCTCCTCCATATGTTCGTTTTAAAAGATTCTTTGCTTCCATACTCGCTAAATCTTTTCGAATACAGTCTTCTGTAACCTCAAATCGTTTGCTTAACTCTTTGACTTTTACTTTTTCATTTTCATTTAACAGACGTAAGATTTCCTGATGTCGTTCTTCTACAAACATTTGTATCTATCCTCCTCTCATAATATGGTTATTATACCATTTTTTATGTAAAATATCTATTCTTCTGTTTCATTCATGCTGTTCATGATCACATCCATGATTTCTTCCTCTGTTTCTGCTTTTCTGATCAGAAATGTTGTATTTTTCTCCATTGTCATTTCATAGAATGATGAGAAAAATGCTCTTGTTGACTGAATATCTTCAAAATTAAGTGCCAGCAAAAAGACGATATCCACACAACCATCCTGCCATTCAGTTCTTTGTGCACATTTCATGATAACAACTGCTGGTTTTATTACCAGATTCGCCATTCCGTGTGGCAGTGCAACCCCGCCTCCGAGAACGGAGGCGCTGATTTCTTCTCTTTTTAATACATCTTCATAAAATCCTTGTTTGACATAGTCATTTTTATATAATAGATCACATCCTTTTTTCAGAATCTCCTCTTTACTCATAACTTCTTTTTCCACTAGAATAAATTCTTTTTTGATCAGACTACTGATCGTATATTCTTGGTTATGATTTTTCTTTGTCTCTTTCATCTGATGGCATTTTTTCTGAATCCGGTAGACATCCTGCTGGCTGACGATCGGTGTTGTATACGCGACATATGGATGTGGAATCTTTAATTTTGAAATTGTTGTTATCACAAGATCATATTGATCTTCATCGATCAGATGTGCCGAATTTGCCGGAAGTACAGATGTTACATTAATTTCTGGAATCTTATCTTCTACTTTTCTTGCCAAAATCTGACCCATTCCCATTCCACCACTTCCTACAATGGCTGTATTAATATTTCTTTTCTTCTCCTCCATCGCGCCTTCAAATAAAACTGCCATATATGCAATCTCATCTTCTGATGGGAACTGTCCGATCAATTTCTCATATACCTGGCTGGAAGTAAAGCATGCAGAAAAAATTGCTGGATATCGCTGTTTGATTTCCTCAAGAAACGGGTTATGGATCTGAAATCCAAATCTCACTCTTACAAGAGAACTGTTTAAAAATAATGCTACACTTGTCTTTAGCAGCATATCTTCTTTAAAGTTTTTACCAACAATGGATGAGATATAATCAATCACATCCTCTGTTACATCCTGAATATAGATTTCTTTATCTAATAAAAATTTCTTATTTACAATACGACTGCTGTTTTGGACTTCCACTGCTAACAATAAAATATACAGATATAATCCTTCTCTTGGATCAATGTTCATCTTAAATTCATGATTTAAATAATTAATCAGATAATCTGCCCACTCTGTGATTTCATCTACAAGCCCTAGACGGTTGATCATATTTTCTTCTAAATAGCATTCCTTCTTTAATCGTTTAATCTGATTGCTGATATATTCAACCGCCATACAAAACGTATAATCATTCATTTGCGAAGCAATTTTTCTTTCCAGTCTCTGTACACAATAAATCACCTTATCAACATTTTTTTTACGATACTGTATCACCAGTCTTCCATAAAACTCTGGTTCGATCCGATAATCCGCAAATGTTTCATCCATAATCCTGTCTTCCTTTTCCATGACTATTTTTCTATTTTCTCTTACAAGAACTCTTCTTAGATCAAACTCTTTTCCTTTAATCTCAATTCCTCTCCCTGTTGTCTGATAAATTTTGATATGATCTGCTTCCAGACTCTGGTTTGCCTTTTCAATATCTGTCCGGATCGTTGCTTTTGAAACGAAGAGTTCATCTGCGAATAATGCTGCTGTATATGGTTCTTTACTTTCGATCAATGTTCGGATAATATAACTGATCCTGTATTCTCTCGTCTCAATACATAGATTTTTCTCTGGAAATTCCTGTTCAAGTTCTTCTTTATGCACTCCTAACCTCAAACAGATTCCTTTTCCTCGTTTTCGGATCAGATGATAATTTCTTTCTTCACAATACTGAGCTACTTCATTCATATATGAACTTACGCTTCTTTCTGAAACGTTTAGCATTTTTGCAATCTGTGCATTGGTAATAAATTTGTCATCTTGATGAACTAAAATCTTTATAATTTCTGAAGCATACTTTGACAGCATATGTAACTCTCCGTTTCTGTTTTTTGTTTATCATCTATTGTTTATTATTGTTATTTATTATTTTATATTATTTTTAGTAATTGTCAAGTCAAATAAGAAAAGACAAAAAATAGAACATATAGTTTATTTCCATACGCTCTATCTCACATTTCATATTAAATTTTTGAATTCAACAAACTTGGATCTAGCTATTTCGTTGCAACAATACTTATCCAATGATTTTTTACATTTGAATACGTTTTGATTTCTGTAAAACCCGCTTCTTTCAAAGCGGCAACAAGTTGTTTAGATGTGTAAATCTTCATACCATTGATCATCTTTGTCCATTTTTCATCTGCGGCATTCGTTCCGTCACTCTCGTTACAAATCAGGAATATGCCTTCGCTTTTCAGCACACGGTTGACCTCGGAAAAGCATTTTACTAATCCTGGCCAAAAGTAAACTGTTTCGAAGGCAGAAACATAATCAAAAGACGCGTCAGAAAAGGGTATAGCAGATACATCTCCTTGAACTACATTGCATTTCCCTTGTTTAATGGCGAGGGCGTTCAATTTTTGAGATTCTGCCACACTAACCTCAGAATAATCCATTCCTGTCACGTGGCCATTTCTACATCTATCAAGCCAGACCGCAATATTTGCTCCGCCGCCACAGCCGACGTCCAGAACTTCAGCATCAGACTTCGCGGAGATATTTGAGAATCCCCATTGCGATAATTTGGCGTGACCGCTGTTCATCATCTTCGTCATCAATTTTCCGCCGAAGCCTTGTGGCTTACGGGTATTTTCAAAAAATTTCATTACAGAATTCCTCCTCCACAAATACCGGTTTGTTACTCTCATGATATCATTTTTTATCGATTAAGTATCCCTTTCAAATACTGCCCAGTATAAGATTTCTCAACCTCGCAGATCTCTTCTGGTGTCCCTGCTGCAACAACTGTTCCACCGCCTGATCCACCTTCTGGTCCCATATCGATAATATAATCCGCAGTCTTGATCACTTCCAGATTATGCTCGATCACGATCACAGTATTGCCACCTTCTGTCAGTCTTGCTAGGATATCCACCAATTTGTGAACATCTGCAAAATGAAGTCCTGTCGTTGGCTCATCCAGGATATAGATGGTCTTTCCTGTACTTCGTTTGCTTAATTCTGCTGCCAGTTTGATCCTCTGTGCTTCTCCCCCTGATAATTCTGTGGATGGCTGCCCTAATCGAATGTATCCTAATCCAACATCTCTTAATGTCTCCATCTTACGGCTGATCGATGGAATATTAGAGAAGAAATCACATGCTTCTTCCACTGTCATATTCAGAACATCATAAATACTCTTTCCCTTGTATTTAACTTCAAGTGTTTCTCTATTGTATCGCTTTCCATGACATACTTCACAAGGGACATACACATCTGGTAAAAAGTGCATCTCAATCTTGATGATCCCATCTCCTGCACAGGCTTCGCATCGCCCGCCTTTCTTGTTGAAACTGAATCTTCCTTTATTGTATCCTTTTGCTTTTGCATCTTTTGTCATCGCAAACAGATCTCTGATCTGATCAAAGACTCCTGTGTAAGTTGCAGGATTGGATCTTGGTGTTCTTCCGATCGGTGACTGATCGATCGCTATGATCTTATCTAACTGGTCAAATCCTTCGATGTCTTTGTGTAGTCCTGGTTTCGTCTTAGCCCTGTTTAGTTCTTTTGCCAGGCGTTTGTATAAAATCTGATTGACTAAAGAACTCTTTCCTGATCCAGAAACTCCTGTTACACAAGTAAAAATTCCAAGTGGGATTTCTACATCAATATTCTTTAAATTATTCTCCTGTGCTCCGACTACTTTTAGGAATCCTGATGGTTTTCTTCTGACTTGTGGTACTGGAATCTTGATCTTTCCGCTTAAATAAGCTCCTGTGATGGATTTCTTATTCTTCATGATCTGTTTTGCAGTTCCTGTTGCAACAACTTCTCCACCATATTCTCCTGCTTTCGGTCCGATATCTACAATATAATCTGCTGCCAGCATTGTATCTTCATCATGCTCTACAACGATCAGTGTATTTCCTAAATCCCTTAGATTCTTAAGTGTACGGATCAGTTTGTCATTGTCTCTCTGGTGAAGTCCGATACTTGGCTCATCTAAGATATAAGCTACCCCAACTAATCCAGAACCAATCTGTGTTGCCAGACGGATTCGCTGTGCTTCTCCACCAGATAATGTTCCAGTAGCCCTTGATAACGTCAGATAATCCAGTCCTACATCATTTAAAAATCCGATTCTTGCCTTGATTTCTTTTAAAACCTGTTCTCCGATCAGTTTCTGGCGTTCACTCAATTCCATCGTCTCTAAAAATGAAACCATTTCCCCGACTGACATATCACACATCTCTGCAATATTCTTATCTGCAACCGTTACAGCCAGTGATTCCTGCTTTAATCGCTGTCCATGACATTCATCGCAAGGTGTGATCGTCATAAATGTCTCGTATTCTGTTTTCATATTCTGAGATGCCTCACGATATCTTCTTCCAACATTCTTGATGATCCCTTCAAATGCCACATCATAGACACCTTCGCCTCTCTGTCCTTTATAATAGACTTTAACTTCTCTGCCACCAGTTCCATACAATAAAACATCTTTGACTTCCTGTGGATAATCTTTAAATGGTGTTTCCAGATCAAAATGATATTCCCTTGCGAGTGCATCTAAGATTGCTCTTGTATAACTCTTCTTATCCGTTGATGATTGCCATCCAAAGACCTGGATCGCCCCTTCTGCAATACTTAACTTCTGGTCAGGGATCATTAAATCCACATCAAATTCCATCTTATATCCAAGTCCATGGCATACCGGACAAGCTCCAAATGGATTATTGAAGGAAAAACTTCTTGGCTCTACTTCATCAATACTGATATCACAGTCAGGGCAGGAAAAACTCTGGCTGAAATTCAAGGTTTCTCCACCGATCACATCAACCATCATCAATCCATCGGCTAGATTCAAGGTTGTCTCAATAGAATCTGTTAATCGTTTTTCAATCCCAGGTTTGATCACTAAACGATCCACCACGATCTCAATGTTATGTTTCTTATTCTTCTCCATTGGAATGTCCTCTGACAGATCATAAACATTGCCATCAACTCTGACACGAACATATCCACTTTTCTTCGCATTCTGGAAAATCTTTGCATGTTCTCCTTTTCTTCCACGAACGATCGGTGCCAGAAGCTGAATCCTTGTACGTTCTTCTAACTGCATCAGACGATCTACCATCTGATCTACGGTCTGCTTACTGATCGGTTTCCCACACTTTGGACAATGTGGGATTCCGACTCTTGCGTACAGTAATCGAAAATAATCATAAATCTCTGTCACAGTTCCTACTGTAGATCTTGGGTTTCTGTTTGTTGACTTCTGATCAATAGAAATCGCAGGAGATAATCCCTCAATGCTGTCTACATCCGGTTTCTCCATCTGCCCCAAGAACTGTCTTGCATAAGAAGATAATGATTCCATATATCTTCTCTGACCTTCTGCATAAATCGTATCAAATGCCAGAGAAGATTTTCCAGAACCACTCAGCCCTGTAAATACAACAAACTGGTTTCTCGGCACTTCCAGATCTATATTCTTTAAGTTATTTTCCCTCGCACCTTTGATGCGGATCATCTCTTTCTTCATTGATAAACTCCTAATTCTAATCTATCATCAGTTTTAGTATTTCTTCTTTTAATCGTCATATTCCTGATATGCGATCTTAAATTCTTTCAATTCATCTCTAAGCTGTGCAGCCAATTCGAAGTTTAATTCTGCTGCTGCCTGATTCATCTTCTTACTTAATCGCTCGATCACTTCTTTTAATTCTTTCTTAGACATGGATTCCATATCTTTTTCATATCCACCTGTTTCCTCTTCATGTTCATCTGATATCTTGATCAGATCTCGGATATCTTTCTTGATCGTCTGTGGCGTAATCCCATGTTCTTTGTTATATTCATCCTGAATCTCACGTCTTCGTTCTGTCTCCGTGATCGCTGCATGCATGGAATCTGTCATATTATCTGCATACATAATAACATGTCCTTCACTGTTACGTGCTGCACGCCCGATCGTCTGCACAAGAGATGTCTCAGAACGCAAGAATCCCTCTTTATCTGCATCAAGAATTGCAACCAATGTAATCTCTGGAATATCCAGGCCTTCTCTTAACAGGTTGATTCCAACCAATACATCAAAAACTCCCATTCTCAAATCTCTCACAATCTCAATTCGCTCTAATGTATCAATATCTGAATGTAAATATTTTACCCGGATACCAACTTCACGCATATAATCGGTCAATTCTTCCGCCATTCGCTTGGTCAGTGTTGTGACAAGTACTTTATTGCCTTTGTCTGTCTCTTTATGAATCTCTCCTAACAGATCATCAATCTGTCCTTCCACCGGACGTACATCGATCGCTGGGTCTAGTAAACCTGTTGGTCTGATGATCTGTTCTGCCCTTAATAGTTCATGCTCTTCTTCGTATTTACCAGGTGTTGCAGATACAAATAACATCTGATCGATCTTCTGTTCAAATTCACCAAATTCCAAAGGACGGTTATCTTTCGCAGAAGGCAGACGAAATCCAAAATCTACTAACGTTGACTTTCTGGACTGATCTCCTGCATACATTCCACCGATCTGTGGTACAGTGATATGCGACTCATCAATGATCATCAAAAAGTCATCCCCAAAGAAATCAATTAACGTACTTGGCGGCTGTCCTGGTTCTAATCCTGCTAAATGTCTGGAGTAGTTCTCAATCCCAGAACAAAATCCTGTTTCTCTTAACATTTCAATATCAAAATTCGTTCGCTCTGCAATTCTCTGTGCTTCGATCAGCTGATCATGTTCTTTAAAATATGTCACCTGCTCAGCAAGTTCTTCCTTGATTCCTTTGATCGCACGTTCAATCTGTTCCTGTGGTACAACATAATGTGATGCCGGGAATATTGCCACGAAATTCAAGCTCCTCTTTACTTCACCTGTTAAGACATCAAATTCCACGATACGATCGATCTCATCTCCAAAAAATTCAACTCTGACTGCATCTTCAAATGTAGAAACCGGAAGGATCTCCAACACATCCCCCTTAACTCTGAAAGTACCTCTCTTAAAGTCAAGTTCGCTTCTTACGTACTGAATATTGATCAGGTCATCGATCACCTCGTCTCTGTCCTTTATCATCCCTGGTCTTAAAGAGATCATCATCTCTGAATAGCTTTCTTTGCTACCAATTCCATAAATGCAGGAAACACTAGATACAACGATCACATCTTTTCTCTCGATCAATGCTGCTGTCGCGCTATGTCGTAATTTATCAATCTCATCATTGACCGATGAATCCTTCTCTATATAAGTATCGGTAGATGGAACATAGGCCTCTGGCTGATAATAATCATAATAGGAGACAAAATATTCCACGGCGTTATGTGGAAAAAACGCCTTAAACTCACTATATAACTGTGCTGCTAACGTCTTATTATGTGCCAAGATCAATGTCGGTTTATTCAAATTCTGTATAATATTCGCCATTGTAAATGTCTTACCTGAACCAGTCACTCCAAGAAGCGTCTCAAACTGATTCCCATCTTGAAATCCTTTGGTCAGCTTCTCGATCGCCTGTGGCTGATCCCCAGTTGGCTCATATTCTGATACTAATTCAAAATGATCCATATAACTTCTCCCTTATGAAATATCTCTTATCTTTTCATCTATGCATGATTATAACAAAGTAAGAAAAAAAAGTACAGAACAATTCGAATGTTTGTTCTGTACTTCTTCTGCTTTGTCAAGCATTTCTTTATTTAAAACTTGTTTTACCGAAACTATTTAATCTTCTGACAAATTTCAATCACTTCTCCACAAGCACTTTCAATCTTGAAGCAGCGAGATCCTTTTTCCCAGAAGTTAAGGCTTGTCTCAATTCCGTCTGATACGATCTTATATCCGTTTGCTTTGCAATATTCATAATCTTTTTCAAGATCAGATGAGCGATATGCGATATGGTCGATTCTTGTTGTTGCACCTCCTGGAAGCTGGTCTCTCTGAGAGATTTCATACATTTTTCCATCCTGAGGATTCTCAAGGAAATATACATTTCTTCCGCCCATTCCAGGGAATTTTCCTGCAACTTTAAATCCTAATTCTTCCTGATACCATTTTGCGTTTAATTCTACATCAGAGCAATGAAGTCCGATATGATCCATAGGTAAATTTAACATTTGTTTGACTCCTTTTTTAGGTGATTTTATTGTTTTATACGTTTTGTTTTATAATACAGTTCTTTCTCCTGTCACGATCTCTTTTAAGCTGTCAACGATCTTGTCTGCGTCTTCCATCGTTGTTCCTGCTTTCAATGAGAATGAAACGGATTCTGCACTTTCAGCTTTACTTCTTCCGATTGCTGCAAGAATGTTAGAATTTGTTCCGATTCCTGCTTCAATTCCTTGTTCTTTCAAAGCTTTCTGCACAACTGCTGCAGATACATTTTTGATTCTGACATTTAAATGATTGGTCAGATGATGATCTTTGTGTCCATTCAATTCTACATCTTCAATCTCAGCAAAAATACGTTCACACATATGATTTCTGACTGGACGGATTTCTTCCATAAATGTTGTTGCCTTTGCTGCTAAACTTTCTGCCATATCTGACATCAATGTTAATGTTTCTTCGCTTAATGCAGTTTCTGACACATATTCTCCAGCTCCTGTGCTCTTTCTTACATATAAAAATCCCGCATTTTCAGGACCTCCAAAATAAGATGCATCTGCTGTCAGCATATCAATATGACTTCTTTCTACATTGATCGGCATTTTTCCAAATGCAAATGCTGCATCTGTATGGAAGATCACACCTTTCTCTGATGTCATTGTTCCGATTCCTGTAAATGGCTCAGAAGTTCCTGTCTGGCAGTTTGCTGCTGTCACTGAGATCAGTTCTGTGTTTTCTTTCAGTTCATTTTCGATCATTGCTACTTCCACACGGCCAGTTGTGATCGGATCTAAATATGTCACAACTGCGTCTTTTCGTTCTAATCTGGAACATTCATCCAATACTTCTGGATCTTCCATCGTCGTGATGATCACATGAGGACGTGCTTTTTTTGATGCTTTCACTACAGCTTTTAAAGCTTTTAAGTGTCCATCTGCTCTTCCTGATGTGAAATAAATCTCTTCCGGGGTTGCTCCGATGGATGCAGCGATCTTTTTACGTGCTTCGCTCTCGCAATTTTTCTTGCTCATCTTTGTTTTCCTCCTTTTATTTCTGTTTCGGATATTAAAATCTTCGATAAACAGATTTTATCTTTATTATAGATATTATTTTCTGCTATTTCAAGATTTAATGCATAATCCGTAAATTTGCACAAAAAAAGCATAGAACTTTTGGTAATATGTTCTATACTTTCTTTTTTATATCTATCTTTACAATTCTTATTTCTTCTGTAAGATAGAAATCGCTTTGTTTAATTGTTCGTCAGCTTTTGTCTTCATGTTATCTTTTACTTCGACATCTGGCTTGATTCCTTTTTTATGGATGTTATGTCCTGCTGGTGTGTAATAAGACGAATAAGTCAGTTTCACATAAGATCCATCACCAACTTCAAAGAATCCCTGTACGATCCCTTTTCCAAATGTTGTCTCTCCAACCAGCGTTCCTGCTTTATCGTCTTTGATCGCACCAGAAAGGATTTCTGCTGCACTCGCACTGTTACCATTAACTAATACACATAGCGGCATATCAAGCTGTTCATTCTTTGTGTCTTTGTAATATTTCTTATTACCATTCTTATCTTCAGTATAAACAATCGTTCCTTTTGGAAGAATCTGTCCTGCAATATCCACTACACTTGTCAATAAACCACCAGGATTATCCCTAAGATCTATGATCAATTTCTTTGCACCTTGTTTCTTAAGACTTTTCAGTCCACTTCGAAACTGGCTGACTGTTACTTCATCAAATTCGGTGATCTGAAGATATCCGACTTTATCTTGTAACATCTTTGTTTCAACTGTTGGATTCTCAATCGATTGTCTTGTAAATGTATAAGTCTTTGATGTCTGATTTCTTGTAAATGTTAATTTAACTTTCGTTCCTTCTGCACCTTTGATCTTCTTAACAATATCATCTAGTGCATCCAATGTTTTTAATTTATAGTTTCCTACTTTTGTTAAAATATCCCCTTTTTTCAGTCCACTTCCGTCTGCCGGGCTTCCTTTCACTGGTTTCACAACTGTTATGATCCCTGTCTTTATATCCTGTGTAAGATATATTCCAACTCCATAATAAACACCACTTGTAGATTGTTCTAATTCCTTAAAATCATCCTCTGAATAATATGTGGAATAGACATCTCCCAGTCCTGCAACTAAACCTTTGTAGGTACAATCTTCCAACTCACTCTTCTTAACAGAACCTTTATAATATTTATCAATGATCTGTTCTATCCGATTGATCTTTCTTGCTGTCTGTAAAGTCGTACTTGGAATCGCATAGGCACGATAAAGAAAAAATCCTTCCACAATACATACGACAACAAGTAGTCCTACGAGTATTTTTGAAAACTTCTTCATGAAATTAGTTCCTTTCTATTTATGTAATAATGTTATAAGTAATTTTGAGGATTTACATAATTTCCATTCTTTTTCACAACAAAATGCAGATGTGCACCAGATACCATACCAGTTGCTCCGGATTTTGCGATCGTCTGTCCTCCTGACACTCTTGCCCCTGAGGATACTAGAAGTTTAGAGCAATGCAGATACATCGTTTCCAGTCCATTTCCGTGACTGATCTTTAAATAATTGCCATTGTATGCATTGTATCCAGAATCCACTACTGTACCAGAAGCTGCTGCTACGATCGTTGTTCCAGTTGAACATGGAATATCAATTCCAGCATGCAGTTTTCTGACTCCTGTAACTGGATGAATTCGGTAGCCATACCCTGATGAAATACTATGACAAGACGGTACCGGCCAGCTAAGATTTCCTGACGAAACTGTTGTTGATTGCGACGGTTTCGTTGTAGTTTCTTTCTTGCTTTCAGTCGTAGCCTTTGATGTTGTATTCTTTGATGCCGTACTTCCTGTCATATTCTTTTCTGACTGTGCTTTCGATGTCGTATTGTCTGCATTACCGTCTTTCGCCGATGCAAGATCCATCTCTTCTTGTCGTTTTTCCTCTGCCTCAAACCATGCCAGTAACTCTTTATCAGATGCTAACTGTTTCTGGTAAGAAGCTAACTTAGATTTCTTCTTCGCAGCTGCCTGATCCAGTTTTTCTTTTTCTGTCTTTGCCTTAGCAGTCAAAGTCTTTGTATTTTGATAATCCTGTTTCAGACTCTTCGTTGCCATTCGGATCTTATCTTCCGTTGTCTGTAATTGCAGAAACATGTTACTGTCATATTTGGAGATCTTTGAAACATAATCAGCTCTTTTTAAGAACTCCTGAAAATTATTTGCTTCAAAAATGACTTCCATATATGCCATATTTCCATTTTCATATAGAAACTTAATGCGCTTACTCATGATCCTTGACTGATCTTCTTTGGATGCCTTTGCCTCTTTTAATTCCTGCTGTGTCTTCTTTAACTGTTTCTGTACAGAAATAAGCTTCTCTTGACATGCCTCATACGCATCATTGCTCTTTATCATTTTCTCATCAAGATCTTTGATCTCCTGCTGCATCTTGCGGCTTTGTTCTTCTAATTTCTTTGTTTCCTGCTTTACCTGTTGTTTTTTGGCTGCAGCAAACACTGTCGTCATAGGCAGATTCGAAGCGATCATGGCTGATATTAACATCATAATGATCCCCGCCTGATATCTTCTTTTCATAAGTTCCCCTTCCTAGACTTTTAAATACTTGCGAATCGTAATAGAACTTCCAAGCAACCCGATCACAATTCCTACCAACAATGCTAACGGAAGTAAGTATAACATAATCTGCTGGATTGGTACAAATTTCATAAAGACTGTAACAACATGAAACTTATCATTCATCCAGTTGATAATCCCTTCATATCCTGCAAAAATAATCGCTGTTGGAATCAATGATCCCAAAATTCCTATGATCATTCCTTCTGCCCGAAATGGTGCTTTAATAAATCCATTCGCAGCACCGATCAGCTTCATAATTGAAATTTCCTCTTCTCTGACTGCAACTCCAATAGACACTGTGTTGCTCACAAGGAAAATAGAAACTGCCATTAGAATCAGAATGATCCCACCTGCAAGATACGTTCCCATTGTATTAATCTTCGTCATTCCTTCCGCCGCTCCTTCAGAATAACGGACTTTCCTAACACCATCAATCGTCTCTAAATGTGATACTACCTGTTTGTATGATTTTACTTCTTTTAATGTGATCTCATAGGAATCTGATTCTTTTAGCGGATTGTTCCCTTCGAACCCTTCAAGAAGCTCTTCATTTCCTTGAAATACATCCTTCTTATAGCTTTCCCATGCTTCTTCAGCAGATACATACCGCATCGTGGCAATATCTTCTTTTTTCTTTATTTCTTCCCCAATCTGATCTTTTCTTTCTGTAGAGATACCCTGTTCAAAAAAAACAGAAATTCCTACAGACTGCTCCATCTGCTGCATCGTTGACCTTACATTCAATGCTACAGATAAAAATGTTCCTAACAAAAAGACACAAGCAATGATCGTTCCCAGTGATGCTAATGAAAACATCTTATTCCTGAAAATATTCCTTGTGCCCTCTTTGATTCCATACAAAAATCTTCTAAATATCATAGGACCCCCTTATCTCATCCTGTTCTATATGTCCATCTTCGATCAAGATCACTCGTTTTCCCATCTCATTGACCAACTCTTTGTTGTGCGTAACAACTAAAACTGTTGTCCCACTCTTATTGATCTCTGAGAGAAGCTCCATGATCCCTTTGGCTGTCACAGGGTCCAGATTCCCAGTTGGCTCATCAGCCAGCAATAATACTGGGTGGTTTACCAAAGCTCTTGCGATGGCCACTCTCTGCTGTTCTCCTCCTGACAATTCATTCGGAAAAGCATTCATTCGGTCTTTCAGCCCCACCATCTCAAGCATATTCTCAACCTGACGCTTAATATATCGGTGTGGTACTTCCACAACTTGCTGTGCAAATGCTACATTCTCAAAGATCGTCCGGTCTTTCAGCAGACGGAAATCCTGAAATACCATTCCCATCTGCCTGCGGAACTTCGGCAGATTCCTCTGTGTCAGTTTCTTATAATCCTGACTGTTTACTATGATCTGTCCACTTGTCACATCAAGTTCTTTCTGTAAAAGCTTCATCAGGGTTGTCTTCCCTGATCCGCTCTTACCTACGATGAAAACAAATTCGCCTTTCGCAATGTCTAATGAGACATCCTCAAGTCCTATATTCCCTTTATTATATTCTTTCGTTACATTTTTTAATGTGATCATCATATTCTAGTCCATTGTATCCATATGTTTCATATATTTTACTACCATCAGTGCAATTTTAAATGCGATCGCATCTTCAAAATTCCTCAGATCCAGATTCGTATTCTTCTGAATCTTATCCAGACGGTATACAAGTGTATTTCTATGAATAAACAACTGTCTGGATGTTTCTGACACATTCAGATTATTCTCAAAGAATTTATCAATCGTTGCCAATGTTTCTTCATCAATGGAGTCTGGAGAATAATCTCCAAACACTTCACGGATAAACATCTTACATAATGGGAGTGGAAGCTGATAGATCAGTCGTCCAATTCCTAACTGATTGTATGCGATCACACTTGCATCCTCATAGAAGATCTTGCTGACTTCCAATGCGATCTGTGCCTCTTTATAAGATCTTGATACATCTTTGATCGTCTCTGCAACATTACCGATCGCAATCTTGGCATCTTTGATCCCATATTCATTCAGCCCTTCTTTAATCTCTTTTGCATGCTGAATAAACTGTGTCTGTCCTTCATTCCCATTCACTGGTGTTACATAAACGATACTCTTCTCGTCCACTGCCGTAATAAAATCTGAATCTGCTCCGCTTTCAACCTCTTTCGTCGCTTCTAACAGATTCTGATCCTTCTCGTATTCTGCCTGGATCAAAAATGCAACTCTTCTCTGTTCCACTTCAATATGCAGCTTCTTTGAGCGGTTATAAATGTCAACCAATAATAAGTTATCTCTCAACAGGTTCTTTACAAAGTTCTCTTTATCCAATCTCTCCTTATATGCAGTCAAAAGATTCTGTATCTGCATCACTGCAAGCTTTCCGATCGTATATGCATTCTCGCTCATTCCAGCAGTCAGAAGTATATATTCCAGTCTCTGATCATCAAAAATCTTAAAATATTGAAAACCGTCGATTACCTGGCTCTCTGCCATAGAATCTGCAAATTCTTCCGCATGTTGTGCTAATGCATCGGTTATCTCCATTGTTGTTACAACTATACGCCCTGACAGATCTAAAATACACAGATCGATCCCGGTTACTTCCTTCATTCCATTAATTGTCTCTTGTAATATCTGATTTGAAATCATCCTTTATCAACCTTTCATATTTGCCGTTCAACCTTTTCTTTTACTATACAGCATTTTAAACAAAAAAAAAAGAAAAATTTAGTAATTTTTTTATATCATTGTCTATTTTATACAAATATCTAGCAGAAAATCTTTATTTCATTGACCATAAATATCTCTTTTTAGCCGTAACCCCTTCATATAATAAAGAAAAACATCTCAATCATTCCTGAGATGTTTTTCGTGATATTTTATGATGATATTTATGAATGTGTTTTAAATCTCGTCTTCTGATCCAACAATTATACAGATTCTTGCGCCGCTGTCAACACTTCCAACTTCATATTCTGGATTCTTAAAATAACTTTTCAGATCCTGTCCTAAATCTTTACTTTCTACTATGATCTTTGTATGTGTTAAAACACCCTGTCTGTTTGTTCTTACAGATCCTACACTGTATCCGTCACTTGCCAGTTTATCTTTCCATCTTCCTGCAAGTCCTGAGATTCTTGTTGAATTCTGAATCTCGATCGTTATATTCTTTGAAGAAGATGCTGAACTGTCAGATTTGGTTGTTGTTGACTTTGCTTCTGTTGTGCTTAATGCCGAACTTAAGTCTCCTTCTTCTGATAACATCTCATCAAAGACTCTCTTGGCTTCTTCTTTATCTAATTCAAACTTTCCATTGGATTCTGTTCCATCTAACACTTTGAAATTTAAATTCTTATCCTTAATTCCATGCATTCTCTCAAGACTTGTCGCTGCTTCTTCATAAGAAGCATCTGTCTTCACCGCATCAAAATAATTCTGTGCATATTCACGATATTCGGATAATGTCTTATCATTCAATGCAGATGCAACTGCCACGCAGATCTCTCCTGTAATTTCTGCCTGTTTGTTCTTATCTGTAAAAATATCACTCTCACTTAATAATGAATAAATTGCTGTTCCATTCAGGCTGTTCTCCCCAGCACTTAATGTTACATATTTGTCTGTAGAATCTGTATAAGCCATTGCTTCATCAAATTCTACTTTGATATCTCCTGCCTGATTCATCAGTTTCACAAACTTCTTACGTGATATCAGTTCATAAGAATTAATAGAAATTCCCAGTGTCTTCTCAACCTGCTGTCTTAACAACTTTCCATTCTTTCCTGTTGCTTTGATCACATCTGCAACCGTCGCTTTGCTAACGCTAGTTCCAAGTGTCTGTTCGACTGCCTGTTTTCCCTTCTTCGTCAATGTAAGATTCATATCTTGTCTAAGTGGTACAAAAATCATCTCCTGATTCTTGTTATGATATATTCGGATCACAATGGAATTTCCTGTCTGGATCATTCCAACGTCTACTCTTTCTTTGCTTTCTTCTTTTAACTGCTTTGCGATTTCTGCTTTCTTGTCTTTCTTTAATTTATCTGAAAAATATGTCTTAAATCCAAAAAAGCTTGCAACTCCACCGATGGCTGTCACCAGTATCACTGCAAGAATCCTGGCAAATATGGCTTTGGCACCTAATTTATTTTTCTTCTTCTCTGCCATGTTCCTGCTCCTTCCGTTTCTAAACTTTGTTTAGTATAACAAATTATTCGATTTATTTCAACAATCCTCTATGTTATAATTCTGTATAATCGCCTTAATATTTTCTTAATCTGCAACATTTCTCATCGTTGATCAGATCGATCATATCAAGTGCTAAGAAATTTTATAAGATTTACGAGGTATTTTCTATGAAAACAGTACTCATAACTGGCAGTTCCAGAGGAATCGGACGTGAAACTGCCATATATTTTGCACAACAAGGATGGAACGTGATCATCCATGGCTTCCGCCATCCTGAAAAACTAGAATCCCTAAAAAATGAAATTCTTGAAAAGAACGTGTCTTGCTTATCTTTTTGTGGAGATATCAGTGATCCTTCTTTTGTAGACGAAATGATCAAACAGTCCCTCCTTACTTTTTCTAAGATCGACTGTCTTGTAAATAATGCCGGAATCTCTCTGGTGGGATTATTTACAGATGCAACGATAGATGATTGGAATCTGATGATCAACACAAATTTAACTTCTGTTTTTACAACCTGTAAAAATATCGTTCCCCATATGCTTCATCACCATGAGGGAAAGATCATCAATATTTCTTCCATCTGGGGAGATGCCGGCGCTTCCTGTGAGGTTTTATATTCTACAACAAAAGGTGGTATCAATGCTTTTACAAAGGCTCTGGCAAAAGAGGTTGCTGCAAGCAATATTCAGGTAAATGCGATCGCTTTTGGGATGATCGATACGGAGATGAATGCGGAGTTTGACGAAGAAGATCTTGCCTTGATCAAAGAAGAAATCCCTGCGGACTATATTGCCAGTCCAAAAGAAGCGGCACAGATGGTTTATCATGTAGCAACGGCACCTGCTTATATGACAGGACAGGTTATTACATTCTCTGGGGGATGGTATTAAATTTTAATTTTTATAACGGAAATGTATCGAGTATTCATAAAAACATAAAAAAGATAGAGGTACGAAAAACGAATTCCATTGACGGATTTTTTGCAAAACGCTGATCCGCCAACACTCCTGCACAACTCACTGCGTTCAAACAGTGCCCGTGTTGGCTGCGATTTTGCAAAAAATCCTATGGAATTCTATCATTTCGTACCTCTATCTTTTTTTATGTTTTTATGAATACCTGAAGACATTCTCGTATAAAATTAAGAATTTTCAAATGGAAGGGTGTGTATGTTAGACGTTATTGGTTTTCAATTTTTGTAATGACAGATAGTGTTTATTATAAATACCAATACAGTAAAACATACACTCTGTTTGATGGTTTGAATAGACTTCAGGTGTATGTGACAGAAATAAAAGAAAAACAAATCACAATTTCATGCTTAACTGTATCCGTTTTTTATCTATATCCACACTGACAACTACAACATCCACAACATCTCCAACACTAACTACTTCTAATGGATGTTTGATAAATCGATCTGCCATCTGTGAGATATGCACCAATCCATCCTGATGCACTCCAATATCTACAAATGCTCCAAAATCGATGACATTACGAACTGTTCCTTTTAATTTCATTCCTGGTTTCAGATCTTTCATTTCTAATACATCTGTTCTTAAGATTGGTTTTGGAAGATCTTCTCGTGGATCACGTCCTGGCTTTTCCAGTTCTTTTACGATATCTTTCAACGTGATCTCTCCGATTCCAAGTTCTTCGGATAATTTCTTGTAATCTGTGATCTTACTGCTGATTCCTTTGAATCCTTCTTGGGATAGTTCTTTTGTTGAATATCCTAGGCTCTTTAGTAACATTCCTGTTTCTTTGTATGTCTCTGGATGTACTCCTGTTGCATCGAGTGGCTCATCACCTCCAGATACTCTTAGGAATCCTGCGCATTGTTCAAAGGCTTTGGGTCCTAGTTTAGCTACTTTTAATAGCTGTTTTCTGTTCTTGAACGTTCCATTTTCTTCACGGTAGGCTACGATATTTTTTGCTACAGCCTTGGACACACCGGATACATATTCTAAAAGAGATGCTGAAGCTGTATTTAGATCGACTCCGACTTTATTTACTGTTGCTTCAACGACTCCACCTAAAGCTTCGGTAAGCTGTTTTTGGTTCATATCGTGCTGATACTGTCCGACTCCAATGGCTTTTGGTTCGATCTTTACTAATTCTGCCAGTGGATCTTGTACTCGTCTTGCGATGGATGTCGCACTTCTTTGTCCTACATCGAAATTTGGGAATTCCTCGGTCGCAAGTTTACTTGCTGAGTATACAGACGCCCCTGCTTCATTTGTAATCACATACTGTACTGGTTCTTTGATCTCTTTTAACATATCAACAACGATCTGTTCAGATTCTCTGGATGCTGTTCCATTTCCAATTGAGATCAGTGTAATCCCATATTTCTTGATGAGTGCCTTGACAACTTTTTTGGCCTCTTCCACTTTATTCTGTGGTGCTGTCGGATAAATGACGACTGTATCTAATACTTTTCCTGTTGCATCGACCACTGCTAATTTGCATCCAGTACGAAATGCAGGGTCCCATCCAAGGACGACCTGTCCTGCGATCGGTGGCTGCATGAGAAGTTGTGCTAAGTTCTTTCCAAAGACTTTGATCGCTTCTGTACTTGCATTTTCAGTCAATTCATTTCTGATATCACGTTCGATCGATGGTGCGATCAGACGTTTATAGCTGTCTTCAATCGCTGCAAATAAGGCTTTTGTTGTATTGGGATTCTTCCTTGTTATGATCTTCCTTGCAAGATATGATGCGATCTTTTGCATGTCTGGCTCAATCTTTACCTGAAGAATTCCCTCTTTTTCTCCGCGATTGATCGCAAGAATACGGTATCCTGCAATCTTTTCAATCGGTTCTTCAAAATCATAATACATCTCAAATACAGAAGATTCTTCTGGTTTCTTCGCTGAGGATGTGATTTTTCCGTGATCCCATGTTGCCTTACGGATCCATGTGCGGTATTCCGCATCATCTGCAATGTGCTCTGCGATAATATCATTTGCACCTTTTAATGCATCTTCTACTGTCTTTACATCTTTTTCTTCATTGATAAACGCTTCGGCTTCTTTCTCTAATGGCTCTTTTGTCATTTGTAAAAGTATCAGATTAGCTAACGGCTCTAACCCCTTTTCCTTTGCGATCATAGCTCTGGTACGTTTTTTCTGCTTATATGGACGGTACAGATCTTCCACTGCTACCAGTGTCTTCGCTTCTTCAATCTGCTTTGCCAGTTCCTTTGTAAGTTTACCTTGTTCTTCGATATTTTTCTTGATCGCTTCTTTGCGCTCTTCTAAATTTCTTAAATATAATAATCTCTCATGAAAATTACGAAGTGTCTCATCATCTAATGATCCTGTCATTTCCTTTCGATATCTGGCAATGAAGGGAATCGTGTTGCCTTCATCGATCAATTTGATCGTTGTCTCTACCTGTCCTCGCCTGATTCCTAGTTCCTCTTGTAAAATTTTTATAATATCCATATCTTCACCTTATAAATCTACTTCGATCGTCTGTCCTTTTGGTACGAACTGGCGATATTTAACTCCTGCCATATCAAACATCTTCTTTGATGCTTTTGTCGCATCACTGTCTGCGTATTTATCCTGCATATAGATAACTTCTTTCATACCGCTTTGAATGATAGCTTTTGCACATTCATTACATGGAAATAATGTTACATAAACACGCGCTCCGTCAAGTGAGCCTCCACCATAGTTCAAAATGGCATTTAATTCTGCGTGACATACATAAAAATATTTGGTATGAAGAGGATCTCCTTCTCTCTCCCAAGGCATATCATCATCGTTGCATCCTATTGGCATTCCGTTATAACCAACTGACAAAATCTTATTATGATCATTTACAAGGCAAGCCCCTACCTGTGTATGATCATCTTTACTTCTCTGGGCAGATAGAATGGCAATCCCCATAAAATACTGATCCCAGGAGATATAATCTTTACGTTTCATTGTACATATTCCTTTCTGAATCTTTGTAGATATATTTTGTCATGTTTCTACGATATCGTCAACTTTTGATTTGTGGAGTAGTTTGATGAACTGAAGTTATTGGTGGAATATTATAAACACTGTCTGTCACTACAAAAATTTAAAAACGATAACACTCAACATACACACCACTTAAGTTTTTCAATCTTGTAATTGTCCACACTTTAGACTTCAGGTATATGATAAAAAATAAATAAACGATCGGAAGCGCAGCATTAGAATTTTGCCACGTTTTTTGCGGATTCGCAGCCGGCTTGGTGTGCTGTCTGAGCCTCATAGAGTTCTGATTTAAACACCCTTGAAGGCGAGTTGCACAAGGAAAGCCGGCGGATCAGCGATCTGCAAAAAACGTGAGTAAAATTCTCTAGCTGCTCTTCCGATCGTTTATTTATTTTTTA
>ERZ791879.558-NODE-558-length-27894-cov-3.307949_pt1 | contig 27894 bp, 22 predicted proteins | sample MGYA00510162_ERZ791879 | MGnify/ENA primary metagenome ERZ791879 (study PRJEB30046, sample SAMN00792113) | human gut metagenome | study: EMG produced TPA metagenomics assembly of the A metagenome-wide association study of gut microbiota in type 2... | reverse complement strand
TGTGAGGAAGAGTTTGGCGTATCTGCAGCAGCAGGCGTTGTAGTTGCAGCAGCAGCTGGCGCAGGCGAGGCAGCTGAGGAGAAGACCGAGTTCGACGTAGAGCTGACCGAGGTTGGCCCGAACAAGGTTAAAGTTATCAAGGTTGTACGTGAAGCTACCGGTCTTGGTCTGAAAGAGGCTAAGGACGTAGTTGACGGTGCTCCGAAAGTCCTGAAAGAGGGCGCTTCTAAGGAAGAGGCTGAGGACATCAAGGCTAAACTTGAGGCTGAGGGCGCAAAAGTTACCCTGAAGTAATTAAAACTCAACAAAGAGCTATGAACCCCGGAATCCGCAAGGATTTCCGGGGTTTTTCTATATAAAAATTAATATAAAAAATACCCGGAACTCCTCGTGAAGTTCCGGGTATCTCATTTTCTAGGTGGTAAATTAAGCTACAACGTGAACGTTAACAGCCTGAAGACCACGGTTGCCCTCAGCGGTATCGAAGGTAACTTTCTGGCCATCCTCTAAGGTCTTGTAGCCGTCAGCTACGATACCGGAGAAGTGTACGAATACTTCCTCGCCAGTCTCATCGTTGGTGATGAAGCCATAACCCTTAGTAGCGTTGAACCATTTAACTGTACCGTTATTCATTGTGGTACCTCCTATAAAAAATAAAATTTGTATTTTCGTATGAAACAAAAATCACATATTTTTGTAAATCGGGAATGTACTTCTTGACTTACAAAAATATGTGAATCAAAAGCTCATATCAAAATACATTGTGAGTTTACCACCCAACCCCAAATCTGTCAAGCAATTTCGGCATTTCTTAATATACTAGAGTGGTAGGAATAATATTTGCAAATCCCCTGATCTGCGGGGCAGATTAAATAGTGTGATGGGTGCGTGGCCGGGGAAAGTAGCCGGCCGCGCACACTATGCCAAACCAAAATAGGGAAAAGTTGTCAAACAAATAAAATATAAATAAAAAAGGTTTTATAAACCGGTTTCCAGACTGGAAAGCCAGGCTTTCATGGCTCCGGTGAGCCATTTATTCCGGTGGTACAGAACTTGCAGCCAGCAAGCTGACGCGGAAACTTCATAGTCCAGCGGAACAAGCTGCTCTGCAGCCTGGTGCTGCCGGACAATCAGTTCGGGAGCCAGAACCATGGCGTTTGTATGTGCATGGCCTGATACATTGCTGGATGTACCGGTTGCATCTGTAGTGCATGTATTTGCGTCAAGGGTGCCGTGCATGCCATCTGCTTTGCCTGTGCGAAACAGTCTGTCTGTGCAATGATCCGCCGCAACAGAAAGGGCGAGTCCCGGGTCAGAAATTTGTATCTGTCTGGAGGCGGCACATGGAAGTGCTTCCAGACCTGCCTCAAAATAGCCGGTTCGGATAAACGGATAAAGAGAGAGCTCTTCCGGTGTTACAGATTGCTGCCTTGCCAGCGGATGCCCTTTTCCAACATAAAGGTGGAGCGGAGTCGGCTGGTCCTCTGTCGCATGAATGAGATCCTCACCAGTGTAGCGGCTACCCAGAGACAGCGCAAGATCCACCTCGTTGTGCCGGAGATGGGAAAGCAATAGCTCCGGGTCCTGGATGGTTTCCACCCGCAGCTTCACCTGTGGATATTTCTGCAGGTACTGCGCAAGCTGACTGCTGATGTCCGGCCCGGCAAGCGGGCTGAGAATGCCTAGCCGCAATGAGCCGGTGACGGTGGAGTTATCTTGTTTTCCAACCATCAGCGCTTCTTCGGACATGCGGATGATCGCGGCTGCATAGGTAAGGAATTCCTGCCCGGTCTGGGTAATGCGGATCTGCCTGCCTACGCGCTCGTAAAGCTGGGTCCCCAGCTCCTGCTCCAGCTGCTGCATCTGCATGGTGACGGTTGACTGGGCATACCCCAGAGCTGCTGCAGCTTTTGAGAGACTCTGGGTCTCAGCCACTTTGGTAAATGTAATCAGGTTTCTAATTTCCATGAACTGCTTTCTAATATCGGAATTAATGAAGTAAAATAAAAATACTTCAAAATATTTGACATCATCATTGTAGCGCTTATACTGAAAAAAGGCAAGGGATATTTTGCGATTCTGGAAAACGATTGCAGAAAACATATTTTCCCCCAGATATAGATATATATGAAATAAAAGCTGCTGCTTGCGCAATGCGTGAACAGTATCGCGAATAGAAAACAGGAGAAGGGAGCTTATGGCTAATGGAAAGTGGAGATTTCGTATGCTGAGTCTGCTTTTGCTGGCAGTGGTTCTTGCAGATGGAGCCCTGACTGGAGCAGCCTTTGCGATCGCGCGGTATGCTAACGATTCGGGCAGTGTGGCTGTTTCGTCTTTTGAGACTCAAAACGGAAACGGTGAGTTTTTCCAGCAGGCCGATTCCGCCGATGGGCAGCAAGTTGCTTCACAGGAGCACGTTTCCCAAGGCTATGCTTCGCAGGACCATGCCACGCAGAATCATGTCTCGCAGGATCACTCTCCCCAGGTTGCCCTCACCTTCGATGACGGTCCCCACCAGACTTGCACGCCGGCTCTCTTAGATGGCTTGAAGCAGCGTGGCGTGAAGGCAACCTTTTTTCTTATGGGCGAAAATATTGCCGGAAAGGAAGAACTGGTACACCGGATGCAGGCAGATGGGCACCTCATCGGCAACCACAGTTACCGTCACATCCAGATGACAAAGGAGGGGGCAGAGCAGGCTTGTGCGGAAATCGAGCGGACAGAGCAGCTGATCCAGTCCATCACCGGGAAACGCCCGGAATATCTGCGTCCGCCTTACGGAGCCTGGAATGAGCAGCTGGAATGCCGCGTAAATCTGACCACGGTACTCTGGAACGTAGATTCCCTGGACTGGAAATTTCAGAACACAAAGCGCATTGTGCGGCGGGTTGAAAAGGATGTGAAGGATGGGGACATCATTCTTATGCATGATATTTTTCCAACCTCGGTAGAGGCGGCTTTGCAGATTGTCGATGATCTGCAGGCGCAGGGCTATGAATTTGTGACGGTAGAGGAATTGCTGGTGGACTGAAGCGTTAGAAAACCGGTCGTGCTCCGGGTTGACTGCGCAGCCGACGCAGATTATACTAGAGAAAAGCACAAATGTTCGCAAAAAGTTCTGCGCAACTATGCTGGAACGGCAATGCACATATGCCGGGCAAGCCAGATATGAGCGCAGGGGTGGCCAGAAAACCAGCACTGCGCCAGACAGGAAACTAACGCTGCGTTAAACAGGAAGGAAAATACATATGGATTTGTTTGACTATATGAGAGCGAGCACCCAGGAGCAGGAATCGCCCCTGGCGTCCCGCATGCGCCCCACCACACTGGATGAGGTGGTCGGGCAGAAACACATCATCGGAAAGGACAAGTTGCTTTACCGGGCTATCAAGGCGGACCAGCTCGGCTCCATCATTTTTTACGGGCCACCTGGAACGGGAAAGACAACGCTTGCGAAGGTCATCGCCAACACCACCAGCGCGAGTTTCCGCCAGATTAACGCGACTGTAGCAGGTAAAAAGGACATGGAAGATGTCGTGAAAGAAGCAAAGGATGCGCTCGGTATGTACGGGAAAAAGACGATCCTTTTTGTCGACGAGATCCACCGTTTCAACAAAAGCCAGCAGGACTATCTGCTTCCCTACGTGGAGGATGGCACCCTGATTCTCATCGGAGCGACCACAGAGAATCCGTATTTTGAGGTAAATGGGGCGCTTTTATCCCGTTCGCGGATCTTTGAACTGAAGGCGCTGGAAAAGGATGATGTAAAAGAGCTGATCCTGCGGGCAGTACACGACGAAAAAAAGGGCATGGGCAGCTACCATGCCATGATCGATGATGATGCAGCCGATTTTCTGGCCGATGTCTCCGGCGGGGATGCCCGTGCGGCCTTAAATGCCGTAGAACTGGGCGTGCTCACCACAGAACGGGACCCGGCTGACAGCCTGATCCACATTACGCTGGAGGTGGCGCAGGAATGTATCCAGAAGCGGGCGGTGCGCTACGATAAGGATGGGGACAACCATTACGACACCATTTCTGCCTTTATCAAGAGCATGCGCGGCTCCGACCCGGACGCGGCAGTCTATTATCTGGCGCGGATGCTTTACGCAGGGGAGGATATCAAATTTATTGCCCGCCGCATTATGATCTGTGCCTCGGAGGATGTAGGAAATGCAGATCCACGGGCACTGATGGTGGCAGTCAGTGCAGCACAGGCGGTGGAGCGCATCGGTATGCCGGAGGCGCAGATCATTCTGTCCCAGGCGGTGACTTATGTGGCAACTGCGCCGAAATCCAACTCCGCCTGCAATGCAATCTTTGAGGCGATGAGTGCCGTGAAAAACCAGCGCTCCATGCCGGTGCCGGTACATCTGCAGGATTCTCACTATGGCGGCTCTGCAAAGCTGGGGCACGGGATCGGCTATAAATATGCGCACGATTACCCGAACCACTATGTAAAACAGCAGTATCTGCCGGATGGAATGGAAGGACAGGTCTTCTACCGGCCGTCGGAAAACGGATATGAGTCGAATATTGTCGAACATATGCGGTTTTTGCGGCAATCTGTGCAGGACGAAGAGAAATAGTGGGAAAATAAATCTTTTCTTTTCTAAAAGAATCTATTATAATAAGGTTGCTGGACACGTTGCGTGAACAGCAACCTTATTAGCTTATACGCAAAGACAGCAGCCTGCGGTCTTTGCATCATGAAAACAGGCTGTCGGAACACTTCTTTAGTGTGCCGTTACAGCCCGGATCCATCATTTCGGTATTCTAAGAAGATATCTATTTATAGTAACTGCTTAGTATTTTGCGGTTACAACTTTACTTTATATCCCACCTACATAAAAGTTCAGAATGGAGAAATATATGCGAGAAAAATTACAGACATTACCTGTAGCTGTATTAAAAGAAATGGCGAAAGAGCAGGGGATTAAAGGGGCTACCTCCCTTAGAAAGGCAGAACTGATCGAGGCACTTTGCAGTGCAGCCGGAACAGCCGTTTCCGAGGTAAATCCAGCTGAAAATGTTCAGCAGCCGCGCCGGAACCTGCACCAGAACCGCCTGCAGGGCAGCCGCACGACCATGGTAAAACGAAACGGAGAGCAGCTGCGTCAGGGCCGCCAAAACCAGAGTGGAGACCGCTCCTACCAGAATCGTCAGGAACAGACCGGCGGGCAGATGTATCAGGAGCGTCAGCCACAGAATGTGGAGCAGGCAGGAGACCAGACGTACCAGCCACGCCAGACTCGCCAGCCACAGAACATGGAGCAGGCAGGCGAGCAGCCATACCAGGTTCGTCAGAGCCGCCAGTCCCAGAACATGGACCAGACCAGCGACCAGCCGTATCCGAACGCGCGGGATGAAGAGAATGAGAAACAGCCGGAGGGCGTAGACAGCGGTGTGCCGGCAAGCGGTATCCTTGAGGTCATGCCAGATGGCTTCGGCTTTATCCGCTGTGAGAATTTCCTTCCGGGCGAGAACGATGTCTATGTATCCCCGACCCAGATCCGCCGCTTTGGCTTAAAGACTGGTGATATTATCAACGGAATCCGCCGTGTAAAGACTTCAAATGAAAAGTTTGCAGCACTGTTGTATATCCGCAATATCAACGGTTATCCGGTCAGTGCGCTGGAACACCGACCGAACTTTGAAGACCTGACCCCGATCTTCCCGAACAGCCGTCTGCATATGGAGACTCCGGGAAAGAGCAGCACCGCGATGCGTGTGCTCGACCTTCTTGCGCCGATCGGTAAGGGCCAGCGAGGCATGATCGTGTCTCCGCCAAAAGCCGGTAAGACCACCCTCTTAAAGCAGGTGGCACAGGCAGTGACCACCAATCACCCGGACATGCACATGATCATCCTTCTGATCGATGAGCGCCCGGAGGAGGTTACCGACATCAAGGAGTCTGTGGTTGGCAAAAATGTGGAAGTCATCTACTCCACCTTTGACGAACTTCCGGAGCGCCATAAGCGCGTTTCCGAGATGGTGATCGAGCGTGCAAAACGTCTCGTAGAGCATGGACGCGACGTGATCATCCTTTTGGACAGCATCACCCGTCTGGCAAGAGCCTACAACCTGGTAGTCCCGCCGAGCGGGCGTACGCTTTCCGGCGGTCTTGACCCGGCGGCTTTGCATATGCCGAAGCGCTTCTTTGGTGCAGCCCGCAACATGCGTGAGGGTGGCAGCCTGACAATTCTTGCTACAGCACTGGTTGACACCGGAAGCCGCATGGATGATGTTATCTACGAGGAATTCAAGGGCACCGGCAACATGGAGCTGGTATTAGACCGCAAGCTCTCTGAAAAACGCATTTTCCCGGCAATCGATATCTTAAAATCCGGTACCCGCCGCGACGATCTGCTGCTTAGCCGCGATGAGGCCGAGGCTGTGGATATTGTCCGCAAATCGACGAACAGCTTAAAACCGGAGGATTCTGTGGAGCGCATCCTCGATCTGTTCGCGCAGACCCGCAGCAACCGGGAATTCGTGGAAGTGGCGAAGAAGCGCCGGATGTTCTAACCTAAAAATATCTCGAAAATCCGAGAAAATATGCTTGCCAAGCCTATATTTCTATGATACAATTATGGAGCTGTTTATAGATGTGGCGTGATTTTAACGGTACAAACGAGACCGTTAGACGATCACAGTACTATATAATTGAGAAAGTGAAGAGGTGAAAATCATGAGAGAAGGAATCCATCCAGCTTATTATCAGGCTAAGGTTACCTGCAACTGCGGCAACGAGTTCGTTACCGGTTCCACCAAGGAAGAGATCCACGTAGAGGTTTGCTCTAAGTGTCATTCTTTCTACACCGGTCAGCAGAAGGCTGCTTCTGCACGCGGTCGTATCGATAAGTTCAACAAGAAATACGGCGTTAAGGCGTAAGCATAACGAGAGCGAAGTAAGGTTGAGACTCAAGTGGAGACACTTTGGCTCAGCCTTATTTTTCTTTATACGGATATTTTAAAGATTGCTCTCATAAAGATTGCAGAAGCAGCGAATAAATCCTACGGACGCGAGCAGATCCTACGGACTGCAAAAAGTTTCCCGGATCTGCAAAGAACGGGCTTCTGCATGGACAGATATAAGGAGATACAGATCAAATGAAATATTCCGGTATCGGCGGTCAGGCCGTCATTGAAGGAATTATGATGAAAAATAAAGACCAGTATGCCACAGCGGTGCGCAGGCCCGACGGCGGCATCGAGGTCAAAAAAGACACCTACGTCAGCATGACGGAAAAGGTGCCGTTTTGCGGACTCCCCTTTGTGCGGGGCGTCTTCAGCTTTGCGGATTCCATGATCCTTGGCATGCGGACCTTAAGCTTTTCCGCAAGTTTTTTCGAGGATGATGAAGACTCCGAGCCAGGCAAGCTGGAATTGTGGATGGACAAGGTATTCGGTGAGAAGGTAGAGCAGGTCCTTATGGCGGTTGTCATGGTATTTTCCGTGATCATGGCCATCGGCATCTTCATGGTGCTGCCGCTGCTCATCGCAAATGCCTGCAAACAGGTCATCCACTCCGATACCATCATGGCAATCCTGGAAGGTCTCATCCGCATCGCGATCTTTATCGCATATATTAAAGTAATTTCCCGGATGGAGGACATCCGCCGCACCTTTATGTACCACGGTGCGGAGCACAAGTGCATCAACTGCATCGAGCATGGCATGACACTCACCGTAGACCATGTGCGGGAAAGCTCCAAGCAGCACAAGCGCTGCGGAACCAGTTTCCTGATCATCGTTATGCTGATCAGTATCCTGTTCTTCATGGTCGTGCGGGTCGATAATGTATGGCTGCGCATGGTAAGCCGCATTATTTTAGTGCCGGTCATTGCCGGTGTTTCATACGAATTTTTACGGCTGGCAGGCCGCAGTGACAACCCGGTTGTCAATCTTTTGAGCAAGCCGGGACTGTGGATGCAGAACCTGACCACCAGCGAGCCAGATGATTCCATGATTGAGGTTGCAATCGCGGCGGTTGAAGCCGTGTTTGACTGGAAAGCATACCTGCGGGAGAATTTCCCGGAGACGGAGATTCCGGAAACCGAAGATGACGAAGCTTTGGGCGACAGCATGAATGCTAAGACGGAGATTCCGGAAACCGAAGATGCCGAAGCTCTGGGCGACAGCATGAATGCTAAGACAGAAATTCCGGAAACCGAAGCGAAAGCAACTGGCCAGACAACAGTGCAGGAACAGGCCGGTGCAGCAGAAAACACAGACTTGACATCAGAAGAAACACTGCATTCGGAGGACGCATCATGACACTCTATGATCTTCTAAACGAAGGAAGCTCTATGCTCCAGCAGGCGGGTGACACCGATGCGGAAAACGACGCAAAGCTGCTGCTTCTGAATGCCTTCGATTTAAATCTGGTTCATTTTTTAATGGACCGTCTGCGTCCGCTCTCCGAAACAGATGCGGCTGTGCAGGAACAGATTCAAAATTACCGCGCTATGGTTGCGAAGCGTGCGTCCCGTGTCCCGCTGCAGCAGATTTTGGGCAGTCAGGAATTCATGGGACTGGACTTCTTTGTCAATGAGCATGTGCTGATTCCGCGTCAGGACACCGAGACTTTGGTGGAACTGGTGCTGGAAGAACAGCAGGGAAAACAACAGGAACAACAACTGGAAGGACAGCAGAAAAAGCAACAGGAACAACAACCGGAAGAACAGCAGAAAAAACAGCGGGGGCAGCAATCGGAAGAGCAGCCGGGAAAGCCTCGGAAGCTGCTGGATCTGTGTACCGGGTCCGGCTGTATCGCCATCAGTCTGGCGGTAAAGGGCGACTTTGAATCTGTGACTGCCACAGATTTGTCAGAAGAAGCGTTAAAGGTGGCAGAGCGGAATGCTAGAACGCATCAGGTACCAATCCGCTTTTTCCAGGGCGACTTGTTTTCTGCTCTCCCGCAAAGCGAAGTAAAAACCTTTGACATCATCACATCAAACCCACCGTACATTCCAACGGCAGTCATTGCAACTCTGGAACCGGAGGTGCGGGAGCATGAGCCGATGATGGCGTTAGACGGCACGGAAGATGGCTTAAAATTCTACCGGCAGATTGCAAAAGAAGCCGGAAGCTGGCTGAAGCCGGGCGGCAGCATCTACCTGGAGATCGGATACGACCAGGGCGAAGCTGTCAGCAGGCTTTTGGAAGACGCAGGCTTTACCAATGTCCGGGTAGTCAAGGACCTTCCGGGCAAGGACCGCGTGGTATGCGGCTGCTGGGCACAATAAGGACAGCATGCACAACGAGCATACACAAAGAACATACGCAACAGCAGGACCGCGAATCACTGGGAAGCGGCTGAACGCACCAAATCATGAACATAAATCAGTACCATTACAAAATATAGGAGGAACCCCATGTTTGACAGATTAGATGACATCCTCATCCACTATGAGGAAATCATGCAGGAATTAGGCGAGCCGAACGTAACCGAGAACCAGACCCGCTTCCGTAAGCTCATGAAGGAGCAGGCGGACCTGGCACCTCTGGTAGAGGCTTACAAGGCCTACAAGCAGGCAAAGCAGGACATTGAAGACAGTCTGGCACTTCTGGAAGAAGAAAGCGACGAAGACATGCGCGAGCTTGCCAAGGAAGAACTTTCCGACGCGAAGAAGCGTGTGGAAGAACTGGAGCAGGAGTTAAAGATCCTGTTACTGCCGAAGGACCCGAACGATGACAAGAACATTATCCTGGAGATCCGCGCCGGTGCAGGCGGCGACGAGGCAGCTCTGTTCGCAGCAGAGCTTTACCGCATGTACGTGAACTATGCAGAGAGCCAGCACTGGAAAGTAGAGATCATCTCCTTAAGTGAGAATGGAATCGGCGGCTTCAAAGAGGTTCAGGCCATGATCACCGGCAAGGGTGCTTACTCCAAGATGAAATACGAGTCCGGTGTACACCGCGTACAGCGTGTGCCGGAGACGGAGTCCGGCGGACGCATCCACACCTCTACCGCTACCGTAGCAGTGATGCCGGAGGCAGAAGAAGTCGATGTCCAGATTGATATGAACGACTGCCGTATCGATGTTATGCGTGCGTCCGGTAACGGCGGACAGTGCGTCAACACCACCGACTCCGCAGTACGTCTGACCCACATCCCGACCGGAATCGTCATCTACAGCCAGACCGAGAAATCCCAGCTGCAGAACAAAGAAAAGGCATTCCGCCTCCTGCGTTCCAAGCTGTACGATCTGGAACTGGAGAAGAAGCAGAATGCGGAGGCGGCAGAGCGCCGCAGCCAGATCGGTACTGGTGACCGTTCTGAGAAGATCCGTACCTACAACTTCCCGCAGGGCCGTGTCACTGATCACCGCATCAACCTGACCTTATATAAGTTAGACAAGATTATGAATGGAGACATCCAGGAAATCTTAGATGCCTGTATTGCAGCTGACCAGGCAGCGAAGCTGGCGAAGATGAACGAAATTTAAAGCGAAAAGGGTGGGTCAAAGATATTATGCCAGATATGGAACAAGACCAAAAACCGAAAAAGAACTCCAGCGGCCTTCCCCGCCGTCTCATCATTGCCGTCCTTCTGCTCATCATCATCGCCAGTGCCCTCAGCCTGGTGAAGGAGTGGATGGATGCGGCAGCCCAGCGTCGTCTCGAAGAGAGTCTGGCGCAGGCTGCAAGCCAGACGGAGGCAGAGACCACACCGCCGGAAACAGAAGAAACCGAAGCGGAGACCGAGGCACCGTATGTTTCACCGATCGACTTTGCTTCTTTATTAGAGACGAATCCGGATACCATCGGCTGGATCCGGGTGCCGGATACCAAGATCGATTACCCGATCGTCCAGTCTCCGGACAACCAGTATTATCTACATAAGGATTTTGAGGGCAAGGACAGCGTGTACGGGACCATTTATCTGGATGCCGACAGCAAGCCGGACTTCAGCGGCTGGAACAATCCAATCTACGGCCATCATATGAAGGATGGCTCCATGTTCAAGGATGTTGTGAAATTCAAGGACCAGGATTTCTTTGAGGCGCACCGCTATTTTGAAATCTATACGCCGGAACGAACCATCCATTTGAAGGCGCTTGGCTGCTACTACAGCGATTCTAATGGCATTGTCCGCAAGACCTCGTTCAAGTCCCAGGCATCGTTTGATAAGTGGGTGAGTGAGCGCCTGGCGCCGTGCAGTTTTGCCGAAGTGCCGGAGCAGCCGTTTGACTCTATGTTTGTGCTGGTGACCTGCAGTTATGAGCAGAACGACGCCAGAACCCTGCTGTTTGCGGCAGAGGTCGATGAAGACGGAAACTTCCTGCCTGCAACCGGGCGGAATGTACCAGAAATCGGCGCAGAAGTTACTGCAGCAACCGACGCGAAAACCAGCGCAGAAGCCAATGCGAAGCCCGCTGCAGCAACCGATGCCAAACCCAACACAAAAGCAAAGTAGAAATTCAGAAATCCTCTACGGTTTCCTAAAAAACTGATAAAAATTTCATAAAAATCGAGTTCCCGCCCGGTTCCTTTCCGCCCGAAGATTGCATTCTTAGCGCATCTGTGGTATAGTACAAACTAGCTAAAACTGTCCGTTTGTACAAAAGAGACCCGGGCGGTATTTTATGTTTTTAAAAGGAGAACACTATGAAAGGTATTATACTGGCAGGCGGTTCAGGTACCCGCCTGTACCCGCTGACCAAGGTAACATCCAAACAGTTACTTCCTATTTACGATAAGCCGATGATCTACTATCCGCTGTCTGTTCTTATGAACGCCGGCATCCGGGAAATCCTGATCATCTCCACTCCGGTGGACACCCCGCGTTTCGAGGCACTGCTGGGAGATGGCCACCAGTTTGGCGTGGAGCTGTCCTATGCAGTACAGCCGAGCCCGGACGGACTGGCTCAGGCATTCATCATTGGCGAGGAGTTTATTGGCGGCGAGCCGGTTGCCATGGTACTGGGCGATAACATTTTCCACGGCCAGGGCTTAAAGAAACGCCTGCGCGCGGCAGCAGCCAAAGAGAAAGGCGCTACCGTATTCGGTTACTATGTAGACGATCCGGAGCGTTTCGGTATCGTCGAGTTCGATAGCGAGGGCAAGGCGATTTCCATCGAGGAGAAGCCGGAGCATCCGAAGTCCAACTACTGCGTGACTGGTCTGTACTTCTACGACAACCGTGTCGTTGAGTATGCCAAGAGCTTAAAGCCGTCTGCCCGCGGCGAACTGGAGATTACCGATCTGAATCGCATCTACTTAGAGAACGGCGAGTTAGATGTCACCCTGTTAGGTCAGGGCTTTACCTGGCTGGATACCGGTACCCACGAGTCTCTGGTGGAGGCAACCAACTTTGTTAAGACTGTCGAGACCCACCAGCACCGCAAGATCGCGTGCCTGGAGGAGATCGCTTACTTAAACGGCTGGATTACCAAAGAGCAGGTACTGGAGACCTATGAGGTATTAAAGAAGAACCAGTACGGCCGCTATTTAAAGGATGTTCTGGACGGCAAGTACATCGATAAGCTTCACGGCAACGACATGAAGTAAATAGAGCGAATTGTCAAAGCAGATCTGGAAGACTGCAAAACGACAGGAAATACAGCAGTATACAGCCTATGCGCAGCATGCCTGCCGCAGCGGATTGCTGCAGAAAAAGAAAAGAGGAAACAAACTATGACTATCATCGTAACAGGCGGTGCCGGTTTCATCGGCTCCAACTTCGTTTACCATATGTTAAACAAGTATCCGGATTACCGGATCGTGTGCGTAGACTGTCTGACCTACGCAGGCAACTTATCCACCTTGGAAGAGGCATTAAAGAACCCGAACTTCCGCTTCTGCAAGATCAATATCTGCGACCGCGAAGCTATCTACAAGCTGTTCGAGGAAGAACATCCGGACATTGTCGTAAACTTTGCAGCCGAGAGCCATGTAGACCGATCCATCGAAAACCCGGAGATCTTCTTAGACACCAACATCAAGGGAACCGCAGTGATGATGGATGCCTGCCGCAAGTACGGCATCAAACGTTATCACCAGGTATCCACCGATGAAGTATACGGCGACCTTCCGTTAGACCGCCCGGACCTTTTCTTCACCGAGGAGACCCCGATCCACACCAGCAGCCCGTACAGCTCCTCCAAAGCAGGTGCTGACCTGCTGGTACAGGCATACCACCGCACCTACGGTCTGCCGATCACCATCAGCCGCTGCTCCAACAACTACGGTCCGTACCACTTCCCAGAGAAGCTGATTCCGCTTATGATCGCAAATGCACTGGCAGATAAGCCGCTCCCGGTTTACGGCGAGGGCTTAAATGTCCGCGACTGGCTGTACGTAGAGGACCACTGCAAGGCCATCGACCTCATCATCCACAAGGGACGCGTCGGTGAGGTTTACAACATCGGCGGACACAACGAGATGCGCAACATCGACATCGTGAAGCTGATCTGCAAAGAACTGGGCAAGCCGGAAAGCCTCATCACCCATGTTACCGACCGCAAGGGCCACGATATGCGTTACGCTATCGACCCGACCAAGATCCACAACGAGCTTGGCTGGCTGCCGGAGACCAAATTCGCAGACGGCATCAAGAAGACCATTAAGTGGTATTTAGAGAACCGCGAGTGGTGGGAGACCATCATCTCCGGTGAGTATCAGAATTATTACGAGAAAATGTACGGAAACCGCGAGGAAGTATAAGCGCACGGAAACCGTTATAAAAGAAACCGTGAAACAGAAAGAGGAAACAGCATGAAGGTTCTGGTAACAGGAGCAAAAGGCCAGCTTGGAACTGACCTGATGAATGAACTGGCAAAACGCGGCATCGAGGGCATTGGCGTCGACGTGGAGGAGATGGATATCACCGATGCAGAGGCCTGCAGACGTGTCATCAAAGCGTCCGGTGCAGATGCCGTCATCCACTGCGCCGCATATACTGCAGTAGATGCAGCCGAAGACAACGTAGAACTTTGCCGCCGCATCAACGGCGAGGGCACCCGCAACGTGGCGCAGGCCTGCAAAGAGGCCGATGTAAAACTCATGTACATCAGCACGGACTACGTATTCGACGGTCAGGGCACCCGCCCGTGGGAGCCGGACGACGAGCGTCACCCGTTAAACGTATACGGTCAGACCAAATACGAGGGTGAGCTGGCAGTTGAGGAACTGTCCGATAAATACTTTATCGTGCGTATCGCCTGGGTATTCGGCGTGGCAGGAAAGAATTTTATCAAGACCATGCTGCGTCTCGGAAAAGAGCGCGGTGCGGTTAGTGTCGTTGACGATCAGGTTGGTTCCCCGACCTACACCTACGACCTGGCAAGACTGTTAGTCGACATGATCCAGACCGACAAGTACGGCCGCTACCATGCCACCAACGAGGGACTGTGCAGCTGGTACGAGTTCGCAAAGGAAATCTTCCGCCAGGCAGGCATGGATGTTCCGGTGACTCCGGTCAGCAGCAGTGAGTTTCCGGCAAAAGCCACCCGCCCGTCCAACAGCCGCATGAGCAAGGAAAAGCTCAGCGACAACGGGTTTGAGCGCCTTCCGGCATGGCAGGATGCGCTGGGACGCTTCTTGAAGGAAATCGAATATTGATTGTTTGCGAATGCGTAAACAGCAAAATCAAATAGGAAAATACAGGTAACTGCGCAGAAATTGCACAGTTATAAAGAAAAAGGTTCCCGGCGGCGCAGGTGTGCCTGCCGGGAATTTCAGGTTTCGCCTGGGCTGACGAATCGCCTGTCAGGGAAAAGCAAAATGGGAACAATCCGGCTGGCATGCAATTGCAGCGCAGACATCAGAAACATAGTAGAAAAGAGGAGAATTCATCATGGGTAAATATTTTGGCACGGACGGTTTCCGCGGGGAAGCAAACGTCAACTTAACTGTGGAGCATGCCTACAAGGTAGGCCGTTTTCTGGGCTGGTACTACGGAAAACAGGCAAAAAAGACTTCGGATAACCCGGAGGGCCGCTGTCGCGTTGCCATTGGCAAGGACACCCGCCGCAGCAGCTACATGTTCGAGTATTCCCTGGTAGCAGGCCTTACTGCTTCCGGCGCAGATGTATACCTGCTCCACGTTACCACCACACCGAGCGTATCCTACGTCGTGCGTACCGAGGAGTTTGACTGCGGTATTATGATCTCTGCCAGCCACAATCCGTACTACGACAATGGAATTAAGGTTATCAACGGCAAGGGCGAGAAGCTGGAAGAAGATGTTATCGTTGAGATTGAGCGCTATTTAGACGGAGAGATGGGTGAAATCCCATTCGCCTTAAAAGATGCGATCGGCCGCACTACCGATTACTCCGCAGGTAGAAATCGCTACATCGGCTATCTGATCTCCATCGCTACCCGCTCCTTCAAGGGCAAAAAAGTGGCGCTGGACTGCGCAAACGGCAGTGCTTCTGCCATTGCTAAGAACGTGTTCGATGCCCTGGGTGCCGAGACACACGTCATCAACAACCAGCCGAACGGCTTAAACATCAATACCGACTGCGGTTCTACCCATATCCATGTGCTGCAGGACTATGTGAAAGAAACCGGCTGTGACGTTGGCTTTGCTTACGACGGAGACGCAGACCGCTGTATCGCAGTTGACGAGAATGGCAATGTGGTAGACGGTGATCTGATCCTCTATGTGTGCGGCAAGTACATGAAAGAGACCGGCAGCTTAAAGAACAACACGGTTGTCACCACCATCATGTCCAACTTCGGCCTTTACAAGGCCTTCGACCGCGAGGGCATCTCTTACGAGAAGACTGCAGTAGGAGATAAATACGTGTACGAGAATATGTCCCAGTACGGCAACTGCCTGGGCGGCGAGCAGTCCGGCCACATCATCTTCAGTAAGCATGCCACCACCGGTGACGGCATCCTGACTTCCTTAAAGGTTATGGAAGTCATGCTGGAGAAGAAAGAGACCCTCGGTAAGCTGGCTTCCGAGGTCGAGATCTTCCCGCAGGTGCTGAAAAATGTCCGTGTCCACGACAAGCAGCAGGCGCAGGATGACCCGGCAGTCCAGGATGAGGTAGCGAAAGTCACTGAAGCTTTGGGAAGTGACGGACGCATTCTCCTGCGCCAGTCCGGCACCGAGCCGGTGGTGCGTGTCATGGTAGAGGCACCGACCACGGAGCAGTGCGAGAAGCTGGTGGACCAGGTGATCGAAGTCATGAAAGCACAGGGACACGTGCTGTAAATGATCCATACAGGGACTCCTGCATGCCGAAGCTGGTTTTACAACTGGCTGGCTGCGGGAGTTCTTTTGTTATGAGACCTTGTCACACTTTCCCAAATATGCTAAAATACAAGATAGCGTATCAAATTTTTTAGGAAAAGGAATGATGAAAGATGGGGCTGAATCAGTAGGATCAGTATTGTTCATTGTCCGCTTCTACGGCGTGATCGAGCGACTGCCCGTTATGGGCTGAGCGAGGATCATTACCGGAACTGTCATATATCAAGGCAAAAGGCAGCAGCCGGAAATAAGTACAAACTGTAAAGAAGCAACCTGTAAAAGCAAGGATAGCATGAAACGAAAGCAGCTGTCCTCGGACAACGAACAAATTGGAGGAAAAGCATTATGTTAAATATCAAGAAATACAAAAGAAACCCAGTCATCCATTACCCGGAGCGCGAGTGGCCAAACAAGGAAATTGAGAAAGCACCGATCTGGTGCAGCGTAGACTTACGTGACGGCAACCAGGCACTGGTAGAGCCGATGGTAGTAGAAGAGAAGATTGAGTTCTTCAACATGTTAGTAAAGCTGGGCTTTAAGGAAATCGAGATCGGTTTCCCGGCAGCATCCCAGATCGAATACGACTTCTTAAGACAGTTAGTAGAGCGCAAGCTTATCCCGGACGATGTCCGTGTACAGGTTCTGGTACAGTGCCGTGAGCACCTGATCAAGAGAACCTTTGAGGCAATCCAGGGCATCAAGAAGGTAGTAGTTCATATCTACAACTCCACCTCTACCTTACAGCGTGACGTAGTCTTCCACAAAAATAAGGAAGAGATCAAGCAGATCGCAATCGAAGGAACCGAGTTAGTCAAGAAATACGCAAAAGACTACGATGGCGATTTAATGTTAGAGTACTCTCCGGAGAGCTTCACCGGCACCGAGCTGGATTACGCACTGGAGGTTTGCACCGCTGTTCAGGATACCTGGGGCGAGGCAACACCGGAGAAGCCGATCATCTTCAACCTGCCGTCTACCGTGGAGATGAACACTCCGAACGTATACGCAGACCAGATCGAGTGGATGGATAAACACTTCAAGAACCGCGACAGCGTAATCTTAAGCGTTCACCCGCACAACGACCGCGGTACCGGCGTGGCAGCAACTGAGTTAGCACTGCTTGCAGGCGCAGACCGTGTCGAGGGAACCTTATTCGGAAACGGCGAGCGTACCGGTAATGTCGATATCTTAAACATCGCTTACAACATGTTCTCCCAGGGCATCGACCCGAAGCTGGAGATTGAGAATGTCCGCGAGATCGCAGAAGTATACGAGCGCTGCACCAAGATGACCATCGACCCGCGTCATCCGTATGCAGGAAAGCTGGTATTTACCGCATTCTCCGGCTCCCATCAGGATGCGATCAACAAAGGCTTACAGGCCCTTCACGAGAGAAACGGCCAGTACTGGGAGGTTCCGTACCTTCCGATCGATCCGTCCGACATTGGCAGACAGTACGAGCCAATCGTTCGTATCAACAGCCAGTCCGGAAAGGGCGGCGTAGCCTTCGTTATGGATACGTTCTACGGCTTTAAACTGCCGAAGGGCATGCACAAAGAATTTGCAGACATCATCCAGAAGATTTCCGAGCAGCAGGGTGAGGTTGCTCCGGAGCAGATCATGGAAGAGTTCCGCAAGAATTACTTAGACAAGAAAGAGCCGATCCACTTCCGCAAGTGCCAGATCACCGATACCGAGTCTTCCGACGGCGAGTTTGCAACGCTTGCCAAGGTTATCTATACCGACCACGGCATGGAGAAGACCTTCGAGGGCGTCGGCAACGGCCCGATCGATGCGGTACAGCGCGGCCTGGAAGAAGCACTCGGCGTCCAGATCAAGGTACTGGACTACAACGAGCACGCGCTGAACTCCGGCTCCAACGCACAGGCAGCATCCTATATCCACTTAATGGATAAGGACAGCGGCAAGGTGACTTATGGTGTCGGCGTAAGCTCCAACATCACCAGATCCTCTATCCGCGGTATCTTTAGTGCAGTGAACAGATTGTTCTTTTCCTAAAAACTGAACAGATGACCATAGATTTTTCTGCAAGTTGAGATGAAAACAAAAACATCCCGTACCGACTCGAACATGAGTCGGTACGGGATGTTTTTTTGATGTCCGAAAACACAAAAGAAGCTGCCAGAGGCAACTTCTTAAGATAAACGATGAAGTTACGGTCTTGGTCCGGTGGTCAGTCCTGCCTGCAGAACATAATTTCCAGAGCTGGAACTGCTGTTTGTTCCACCAGGCGTGGTATTGCTGGATGGAGTGCTTCCATTAAAACTCGGATCGATCTTGCCGGTAGCCGGACCGGTGGCAACATACTCATTATTGCTGTTATTGCTGCTAGAAGAATTTCCTGGAGTCGTGTTTCCAGTGGTGCTCCCCGGAGTAGAAGAAGCGGTATTGTTGAAACTGCCTGGTGTAAAACTATTAGAAAAAGTACCGGAATTGCTTCCCGGTGTGTTCGACGCCGTATTATTCACATTCAGCGCATTCCCATTACTGGTTGTGCAGGCGCCGTTAGCAGCAAAGGTATAAGAAACTCCGTCAATCTTTAAGGTAGTATTTGCTGCCATGCGTCCCTTATCTGACGGATTTAAGTAATAGTAAGTTCCGTTGATCTGGATCCACCCGGTGAGTTTGTGACCGGAATTGTTGAAGTAGTAATAAGAATTCTCAATCTGCTTCCAGCCGGTAGACATACGTCCGTTTGCCGGATCCATGTAATAGTCGTTTGTGCCGTCATTGAGCCAGCCGGTGAGCATCCTTCCGTCTGTGTGGAAGTAGTAATAAGCACCGTCAACCTGTTGCCAGCCGGTGAGCATTTTTCCGTCATTGCCGAACATATACCAGCTATCCTTAATGGCCCGTGCCCTGTTTACGGTACACTGTCCATTATCCGGGTCAAAGTAATCCCAGCCATTATCCATGTTCACCCAGCCGGTTGCCATGGCACCGCTGTCGGACAGATAATAGTAAACATTGTCGATGCTGACCCAGCCTGTGTGCATGGTGCCGTCGGTCAGCAGGTAGTAATATTTGCCGTTATCTTTCACCCAGCCGGTTGCCATAACGCCGTTTCCCTGGAAGTAGTACCATTTGTTATTGATCTTTTCCCAGCCGACTGTCATTTTTCCAGTAGATAAATTCAGGTAGTAATAGCCATTATCGGTATTCAGCCAGCCCTTGTGTAAAGTCCCGTTTGCATCATAATAGTAATAGGTGCTGCCGCTTTGCTGCCAGCCGGTCGCAGCGTAAGCAGTCACGCTGGAAAACAGGCTCATGGCACCAAGCATTCCGGCCAGGGCAGCAGCGGTCAGTTTTTTTGTATGTCTCATACCCTTCCTCCTGAGTTGTGTGATCCGAAACTATGGTTCCTGTCGTGCAGACATATTCCGTAACAGAATATACCCAGTAACAGGATTGATAAATCAGAAACCCTTGTCTGCGGACAGATACAAAATGTTTACTCTGATTATAACATGGAACAAAGGAAAATAGTTAACATTTTCATTACAGCTTGCCTACAATAAGCATACCTTTTTGTAATATTGCTTTGCATACCGGTACATGATCAGCGTATACTCGCCAAATTCCTCGCCCAGCGATGCCTTATATACCGCCCAAAGAGCCCATAAAAAGCCGCCCAGCGCAATATAGGAGTAGATAATCTTACGTTCCACAGCCTCCGGTTCTCTTCCAAAGTAGATTTGCATCAGCTTTTCTACAGCACCTTCATCGTAATAGGAATAAATCGCACACATGCTGATGTCGATGAGCGGGTCACACATACCGGCATACTCCCAGTCAATCAACCGGACCGAACCATCCGGCAGAAACAGGAAGTTATCGGCCACGCTGTCGATATGGGAAAGTACCTTCGGACGGTTTAATGCATCCAGCTGGTCCATCAGCTCATTCATATGGCTGCGGACCACAGCATAATCTTCAAATAAAGTGCCGCCATGCGCCGCACAGAGTCCTTCGTAAAATGCGATCCGCTCCCGGATATTGAATTCATGATCCACAGTCAGCTGTGACTCATGCAGCTTGTGCAGCACTTTCATGCATGCCGCTACATCTTCCCAGCTGCCTGCATGGGAATTTCGTGCACCTTCGTAGTATTCCGCAATCTTATATCCGGTGTCACCGTTCATGTAGATGATATGCTCCGAAATCTTCAGCGGCTGGATTGCGCGGTACACATCGGCTTCTTCCTTGCGGTTGATCAAGAGCTCTGTGCCCGGCCCCGGGATACGGCAGATGTAATGCAGCCCCTGCAGCTGGAACAGGAACGATTTGTTCGTCATGCCGGACTTTAAGCAGCGAATATCGTGAATTTCCGATTCCGGCACCTCAAATACATCGGAGACAAGCTCCATGGCCGTATTGTCGGAATGGTTCTGGTAACGCGGGTCGAACTGACGCAGTTCTTCCAGATTCTCAAACTCGTAAATCTGATTCTCTGGCTGGCGGTTAATATCCATCTCCAGTGTATCTAAATGCTCGATCAGCACATTCTCCCAGTAAAACTGCTCTGTGCCCGGAGTCTGGTAATACTGTTCCAGCAGCGGCAGAAACTGTTCGGAAAATATTTTCGAAAAGAACACTGGCCCGTACATAACCCAGGAATCGTGCCCGCCGACCTCGACATGCGTAATGCGTCCTTTCTTATTATAGGAAAGACACCACTCCGAAGTATTTCCTTCCATATAAGAAGAAGCATACCAGGCACCACATTCATAGGTGTGGAACATATTGTTGCGCAGCCAGTTATCCGAAGAAAGAATGTACATATTTTTCCCGGCCAGGACCTGCCGTGCCCGGTAGATGGTAGTTAACGTGTTTTTAGTGGCATACTCCGGGTTGTAAAGCAGCTTCACCTGGTATTTATCAATCAGATACTCAAACTTTTCCTTTAAATACCCGACCGTGATTGTAATGTTGGTAATGCCCACTTCATGCAGCTGCTTAATCTGCCGCTCAATCATCCGTTCCCCAAACACCTCTAAAAGTCCCTTTGGTGTCTCAAACGTTAGTGGAACAAAGCGAGAACCAAACCCGGCAGCAATGATCAGCGCACCGTCCACGCGGAACTGCTCCAGAAATGCATCACCGGCGCCGGTCAGCTCATACGTGCCGGCAACACTCTTGCCCTGCGCGATAAGGCGCTGCTGCATGGCCTCCTTAATTAAGGTATTCACAGTGCCAACCGAGAAGCCGGTTTTCTGTGCGAGATCCCGCTGGGTAGAACGCGGATCCTCCTTTATATAACGGCAGATTAATCCAATCCGATCCATATAATAACCTCCTTGCCAGTTGGCGGGAGCTGCCATACATCTTCTTCGGAGACTCTCGGCACTCTGCAACTGTTCAAAAATAATTCAAAATAAAAATATATGAACAATATAGCACAAAGCCAAACATCCGTACACCCCACAAACAAGATTGTACGAATATTAATACATATTTCGCAAAAACTATAACTTCCGTAAGATTTTCGTAAGAAAACGCTTAGGGTTTCGTTATAGCATTTCAAAAAAAACTATATTATACTGTCAATGTGATGGAGAGATGGGAACTTCCAGAAGCAGTTACATAGAATTGCATTTATTCTTAAACATGGAAAAAATGTAAAAAACTATTGATAATTTGCCTTATAGGAAGTATAATCGTCTCGTAATGCAATTTAGGAATTTCGTAGCAAATTCAAAAAAGTAAAAAGGAGAGTGCATTCATTATGAGAAAGCAGACTAAAGTAGTTGCAGTTACATCTGCAGCAGCTCTGTTAGCTATCGGTGGTGCTATGACTTCTTTCGCAGCTCAGGGCTGGGTTGAGGAAGATGGTACCTGGTACTACTATGACAAAGATGGCAATAGAGTAGAAGACGAGTGGAAAAAATCCGGAGATAACTGGTTCTGGCTTGATTCCGAAGAGGGTGGCGCAATGGCTACCGACAAACTGATTGATGATGACAACAACACCTACTACGTAGATGGCAACGGTGTTATGGTTACCAACACCTGGGTTAAGGTTGTTAACGAGGATCAGGATGAGGATGATGATCCGGCTGAGTACCGTTACTACTACATGCAGTCTAACGGTAAAGCTTACAAGGCTGGCACTTCTTCTAATACTACCAAATTCAAAACCATCGACGGCAAGAAATATGCTTTCGACGAGGATGGTAAGATGCTGTATGGCTGGGTAAACAAAGATGATTCTACCCTGGCTATGGGCGACAGCGACTGGGAAGAAGCAACCTACTACATGGGTTCCTGGGAAGATGGTGCCCTGAAGACTGGCTGGCAGAAAATCTCCGTTTACGATGAGGACGAAGATGATGATATGGACTACTGGTTCAACTTCAAGTCCAACGGTGAGAAACGTGTAAATACCAAATCTGACAAAGATATCTTTGAGAAGAAGCTCAATGGTAAGTACTACGGCTTCGATGAGCGTGGTGTTATGACCTACGAGTGGACAGCTGCAAGCACTAACGATCTTACTACAATCTCTAACTGGCGTTACTTCAACAGCCCAGAGGACGGCGCTCGTTCCACCAAGGGTTGGTTCAAGGTAGTTGCTCCGGATGCTGATGGTGATGACAATACCTTCAAAGATTACGGTACTGGATCCACCTTCGCTAAGGGCGATGCTGAAGATGAGAACGAGAGATGGTACTATGCTGACAGCGATGGTGAGCTGTATGTAGGCCAGATCAAGAAGATCAAAGGTAAATACTATGGCTTCGCTCCGGAAGGAAACAAGGCTGGTTCTATGCTGACTGGTCTGTGTGCTCTGACTGTAGATAAAGATGGCAACATCGTTAAACTGTGGGATAGAGACATGGATTCCGATTCTCTGGATGATGCTCTGAAGGGTGAGGGCGACTTCAAAGACTTTGGTAAGTCTTCCTTCGATACTCTGTATTACTTCGGTAACAACGAGGACAGCGATGGTGCTCTGAAGACCGGTAACGTAACCATTAACCTGGATGGTGATTCCTATCAGTTCCAGTTCAGCAAGACTGGCGGTGCTGAGGGCAAGGGCCGTGGAGTAAATGGTATCGATGATGGTAAGTACATCTACAAATTTGGTCAGAAGATCAAAGCTGGCAGCGATGACAAGTACATTGTTGTTTATGCTGATGGTGATACCGGAAGCACTGGTGTAAACGTACACAAGATTGACACTGCTACTCTGAGAAGTGATTACAGCGCTTCTATCGGTCAGAACAAAGATGGCGACAGCGTTAACTACGTTGGTACTCTTGGTGAGTTAGCTTCTGGTAAACTGACCAGCAATTACTACCTGGTAAACACCAGTGGTGCAATTGTTAAGAATAAGACTGCTGCTAAGGATGGCAACGACTGGTACTTCTATGTAGATGAGAAGGTTATTAAGATGTACACCAACAACAATACTCTTAATGACTCTAAGGATTATCCGAACGCTAACCTTACTGCTCTGAAGAAGAACTGGGATAACACCAAGTATGTTGTTAACAATGGTAAGACCGTTCCGACCACTCCGAACGATGATCTTATCGATGATGGAATCTAATATTTAGAAGTTTTTTCTAAATAGTTAACTAAAAAAGCTGCACGCGATTATGCGTGCAGCTTTTTTACGTTCCGTCACGTTATAAATGCCATAGTTTTTGTCACCAGTCAATAATCTTATTGATGATAGCCTGCTGTTCTGTGCTGGTTTTTCTCAGATAAATCCGGGTAGTTTCGATACTGGCATGTCCCATCAGATCAGCCAGCATGGCAATATCATTGCAGCGTTCCAGGAAGCTTTTCGCAAAGCGATGGCGAAAGGAATGCGGGTACACTACTGACGGATCTAGGCCATACCTGGAACCGAAATGCTTTAACTGCACGGCAATTCCTCTTGCGGAAATCAGCTCCCCATATTTATTTAAAAACAGGAATCCACTTTCTTTTTTTGTTTCCTCCATCCATTTTAAGGTTTCCTTCTGCAGGGCGGACGGAATATAGATCCGCCGCAGCTTTCCGCCTTTGGAATACAGATCCAGATATCCAATCCGTACATGTTCGCATTTGATCTGAACCAGTTCACTGACACGGGCGCCTGTAGCTGCCAGAAAACGTACCACAAAATACCAGTACATTTCATTATCACGTTTTAAACAATTCTTAAAATACAGATAATCTGCTTCGCTGATCACATTTTCAAGAAACGGTTTCTGCTGAACTTTCACGGATGGGAGTTTCCACTGTTCTTTTCGGATGCTTTCCAGATAACAGTTTATGGCCCGGATGCGCAGGTTGACCGTTTGCGGTTTGTAGTTTTCAATCAAATAGACCTTGTAATCCCGCAGGTTTTGCTTTGTGAGCTTGTCGTATTTTTTTTCAAACTGCCGAAGTGCGTACAGATATGATGTGATGGTGTTTTTCGACAAATTCTGGTCTAAAAGATACGTTTTGAACTCCTTTTCCATAGAGAGCCTCCTTTGTAAAAAATATTGACGTTTTTTGTCTACGGTTGAAAAAATCAATCTATACAGACAATATACCGTCTTATTATTATATCGAAATCACAGCGGAAATTAAGGTATCCACGTTCGTCTAAGATTTTGGGAAAGAAGGCTTTCTGCTTGTTTGCAAAAACGTTTCATGCTATCATAATCGTATATGAGCACGCAGAAGGGAGTGTTTTTAAATGACCAGATTAAAGATACCTGTTGGTGTTTCTGACTTTGAAAAGATTCGGCAGAATGGTTATTACTATGTAGATAAAACTCCTCTTATTTCCGCACTGTTGAACTCCGAAAGTACAGAAGTAACTCTGATCACCCGCCCGCGGCGCTTTGGAAAGACTATGGCTATGAGTATGCTGGCCAGTTTTTTTGATATTCGAAAAAATAACGGTCCTTTATTTGAAGGGCTGTCTATCAGCCGACAGACTGAATTGTGCCAGAACTGGATGAACCAGTGGCCGACCGTGTTTTTCACCTTTAAGGATGTTGACGGTTTAAGCTTTCAGGATGCATATGATATGCTGGCTGCGCTGACTGCGTTTTTATTTCAGCAATATGATTTTTTATTGGCAAGCGAACGGGTAACGGAATATGACAAGACAGCATTCCGCCGAATTGTATATCAGGAAGCTTCTTTGGCGGAAATCAAAACCAGCCTTCTTCTTTTGACCAGAATGCTTCACATCCATTATGGAAAACCGGTTATCCTGCTGATGGACGAGTATGATGTTCCGGTTTCGAAAGCCAGCAGTAACGGATATTATCAGGAAATGCTTAATGTGGTGAAAGCAATACTGAGTACAGCTCTGAAAGATAATCCTTCGCTAAAATTTGCAGTCATTACCGGCTGTTTAAAAATCACGAAGGAAAGCATTTTTACCGGCACCAACAATTTTGTATCTGACCGGTTATCTGACAAAAACGGTTTCGGATTCGGCTGCGGAATCATCTGATGCAGGAAAAAACGCACTGATTATTCCAAATGCAGAAATTCGTGAGATATTCGAAACCACCATCAAAACCTGGTTTGATGACAATGTGCGGTTGTGGAATCGGAAATAAAGAAGGCGGTGATGGCCGCAGCGATGTGATTGTCTACGCTCCTTCGGAGGGGCAGGCAGTCGTTTTTGAGATAAAGTATAGTAAAGATGTCGAGAGTCTTTCCAAAGACTGTAATGCAGCGCTCCGGCAGATTGATACACGCATGTGCGCCAAAGAACTGGAGGATGATTATGACCAGGTACTGTGTTATGGGATTTCATTTTTTAAGAAAAGGTGTGTGATTGGAAAAAAATCGTAGCAGATGGCGGCATACAAAGCAAAAAGGAGCAGAATAATATGGGAAAATCAATGAAATTACCCGTCGGAATTGAAAATTTCGAAGAAATCCGCACGGATGGATATTACTATATTGATAAAACAAAACTCATAGAACAGCTGCTGGATAACCAGGGAAAGGTAAATCTGTTTACCAGACCCCGCCGTTTTGGCAAAACGCTTAATATGAGTATGTTAAAGTACTTTTTTGAAATCGGAACAAATTGCGCATTGTTTGATGGATTATATATTTCCCGGAATCAGACATTGTGCAGGGAACACATGGCCGGTTATCCCGTTATTTTCATTACACTGAAAAATGTGGATGGCCTTTCCTTCGAGGAAGCAAAGTGTCAATTTATGGATGTGATCGGAAGCGAAGCAAGCCGGTTTCGATTTCTTTTAGACAGTCAAAATCTTGCTCCGGAAGATAAAGAGCAGTACCAGGCTATCATAACTATGAAATCAGGTGCTTATTGGATGAGCGAACCTGTGCTGTCACGCTCACTGAAAACCTTGTCAGAGCTTCTGAATAAACATTACCGAAAAAAAGCGCTGCTTCTCATTGATGAATATGATGTTCCACTTGATAAATCATTTTTGCACGGATATTATCGGGAAATGGTTTCTTTGATGCGTATTTTGTTTGGCAATGTCTTAAAAACAAATGACGCACTCCAATTTGCTGTATTGACAGGATGCCTTCGCGTCTCCAAAGAAAGTATATTTACAGGTCTGAATAATTTTAAAATCTTATCCATTACGGATTCCAGATTTGATGAACAGTTCGGCTTTACAGATATGGAAGTAAAACAGCTTCTTAAGGACTATCATCTGGAACAGAGATTTGAAGAAACCAAGCAGTGGTATGACGGATATCATTTTGGAAACGCAGATGTATACTGTCCCTGGGATGTCATAAACCATGTAGACAGAATAAAAGATGATCCGGCTGCCAGACCGGAAAGCTATTGGATCAACACAAGCGGAAACGAATTGGTAAAACGTTTCATTGACAAGGCGGGCAAAACAACACGTGATGAAATTGAACGGCTGATTGCCGGAGAATTCATTGAAAAACATCTTCGTCTGGATCTGACCTATGATGAGATAGACAACAGTATTGAAAATCTCTGGAGCGTCCTGTTCACAACCGGATATCTGACACAGGCAGGAATGAATGCGGACGGATCTTACAAGCTTATGATTCCAAACGAGGAAGTTCGGGAAATATTCAAACTGCAGATACAGGACTGGTTTAAAAAGAGCATTTTTTCTAATACAGAACCATTGCAGGCGTTTTGGAATGCTTTTGAATCAGGCAATACAGCAGGTATGGAAAACTATCTGATGAAAACACTGAGTAATTCCATCAGTGTTTTCGACACGAAAGCCCGAAATGAAGAAAAAGAAAGCTCCTATCATAATTTACTGGTCGGTATTTTGACCGGAAATGCCGACTGGCTTGTGAAATCAAACATAGAAGCTGGTGAAGGATTTGCAGATATTATTGTGGAAACAGATGATCCAAATACCGGAATCATTGTTGAACTAAAATATGCAAAAGAATTCAGAAATATGGAACAGACATGTCAAAAAGCTTTACAGCAAATCAAGGATCGGCGATATTCCGAGTATTTGCTTAATGATGGCAGACACAACATTTTTCTGTACGGAATTGCATTTTGTAAAAAGCGATGCAAGGTTATTGCTGAAAAATTTTTGGAAATATAAAGAAATAAAAACTGGCTGTGCCAATGAATGAACTTGGGCAGCCAGTTTTTTGTTGCTCAATAATTTGCCTTATAGGAAGTATAATCGTCTCGTAATGCAATTTAGGAATTT
>ERZ791879.555-NODE-555-length-27954-cov-10.167139_pt1 | contig 27954 bp, 20 predicted proteins | sample MGYA00510162_ERZ791879 | MGnify/ENA primary metagenome ERZ791879 (study PRJEB30046, sample SAMN00792113) | human gut metagenome | study: EMG produced TPA metagenomics assembly of the A metagenome-wide association study of gut microbiota in type 2... | reverse complement strand
TCTTTTATCTAGATCACAGAACTGTAGATAGTAAAAACAATATAATTATGGATGTTCATGTTACCCCTGGTAACGTCAGCGATAGCGAACCAATATTAAAAAGAATAGATAGAATTGAAGAAACTTTTAATATAAAGCCTAAGTATCTTGGATTAGATGCAGGATATTCAACAAATCCTATCTTTAAAGGAATAACAGATAGAGAGATAATACCAGTTGTAGCATATAGGCGTTCTCCTCATAAAAAAGGAATGTATACAAAGAATAAGTACATATATGATTACAATAAAGATATATATATTTGTCCAAACAATGTTGCATTAATATATAAAACAACGACTCGCGAAGGCTATAAAGAATATAGATGTTTTGAGGAGATATGTATGTGTTGTCCCCATAAAGATAAATGTCTTGGAGAGAAAGCTAAATATAAAATAATTAGAAGGCATGTTTGGGAAAATCATAAGGATGATAATAAGAATTTCCTTAGAACTGAGAAAGGAAAAGGAATTTACAATAGAAGAAAAGAAACAGTTGAGCGAAGCTTTGCAGATTCAAAAAATTTGCATGGGCTTCGCTATGCTCGCTTCCGAGGACGCGAAAAAGTTTCGGAGCAATGCCTGTTAACTGCAGCAGTGCAGAATATGAAGAAGATAGCAACAAGACTATCTTCACTTTTTTCATATTATATTGTTACTTTTTATGATATTTTCAATTTTAAATTTTATCATCAATTAATATATAGAAAAACCCTCTGTTTTTTAACAGAGGTTTTTCAACAAACTGAAAAGAAGCATTTTTCAAATTAAAAATGCTTCTTTTGTTCGTATATATTAAAGTGTGTATAATGATGTATCTCCATCATCATTTATATATTTAATTGTTGATTTGCTAGTATTTAAATCAACATTTAAAGTACAATATTTATCATCTTTTCTCCAAGTTAATATAATTTCATCATCATTTGAAGGTTCAACTATAAAATCACCATCAAATGCAGGATAATCATTTCTGAAGTCTATAAGCTTAAGTAATCTTTGAACTACATCTTGATTATAGGCTTTATCAATTTCATCTAAAGTAAAGTTATGTCTATTGATTTCACGACCTTCTCCAGTACGAGTAACATTTTCAACATCATTTTCACCAGCTAACAATCCTACATAATATACTTGTGGAATGCCAGGCGCAAAGAATTGAATTGCTCTTGCAGTTAAGTATGCATCATCATTACAATCTAAAACAGAATAATAAGAACATCTTATTTGATGAACATCAAATCCATCTGGGCTTTTATGAGCATCAGAATGAACTAAACTTAAGTTTGCACCATGATCTAAGCAATGATTAACAATTTTTCTAGCATCATTTGATGATACTAAATCATCTAAGTCAGGTTTTACAGGAATTCCATCATGACAATCTAACATTGTAAATTGATTATGAGGTCTGTCTTTTAAGTATTTTGTAATTTGAGAGCTAGATTTATTAACTATTGTGCTAAGAATCATGTATGGAAGTATAAAGTCATAAATATAATTTCCATATTTAGCTAACTTAAACTGAGTAGTATAATGAGCATGAACCTCTGGAAGTAAGTCAATATTAAGAGATTTAGCTAAATCAGATATCCAATCTAAGAATTTATATATTTCAGGCTCAACAAAGAAGCAGCTAGTACCAAGTTTCTTTATTACATATCCTACAGCATCAAGCCTTACAATCTTAACATTATTTTTATGGAAGTTCTCAAAGAATTCTTTTAATAATGCTTTAACAGCTTCAGAGTTTATATCAAGGTCAATCTGCTCAGATGGAGTTTCTTTACCGAAAGTAGTCCAAACAGAAATTTCATCACCTTTTATATTAAAAGTTGAATATGGAATTTGTCTACGTAAAAACATTTTATTAATATCTTCTTGAACAGGTCTTCCATCACTCCAAATTTTATCTAATGTAATAAATAAATCAGAGTACTTTGATTCCTTTCCATTCTTTAAAAAATCTTGGAAGAATACTGAGTTTTTAGAAATGTGATTAACCATTAGGTCTAGAAGAACATCATGATTTTCACCTATTTTACGAATATCATTCCATGTACCAAATTGAGGTTCTATTTCTAAATAAGTAAGAGGTGCGAAGCCTCTATCCCCTGATGATGGGAATGGAGGAAGTATATGAATACCTCCTTTAAATGTATTTGGAAAATATTTTGTAAGTACATTATCTAATGTTTTTAAATCTCCACCAAGAGAATCAGGGTAAGTTATAAGTTGAACTTTATTTTTAACTGCCATTTTAATATCTCCTCTTAATTAACTATATATTATAAAGTTTTTTTAATTCTTCTATAGAAGGTAGTTCTGCAATAGCACCTACATGTTTTAACTTGAAAGCACTTGTTGCAAAGCCAATGTTTAAAGATTCTTTTAAAGAGTAATTATTAGTTATAGCTGTATAGAATCCACCCCAGAATGCATCTCCAGCACCAGTTGTATCTACAATTTCAGTAGCCAAAGTTTTAAATTTAATAGTTTCAATTCCATTAGAAACTATTGCACCATCTTTTCCTAAAGTCATTATTACAAGTTTTGCACCACATTTAATAAACTTGTCCACATGATTTTCTGGAGTATCTGGTCCAAAAATTCTTTCAGCATCAACTTCTGAAGGTTTTATTATATCTACTTTACTTATAATATTTTTTATATATTCTATTCCATCGTGTCCGTCTTCCCAAATCATTTCATGATAGTTAGGATCAAAGCCTATAAGAACATTATTTTTTCTAGCTTCTTCAATAACTTTTTCAATCATTTTTCTTGACTTTGATTGAGAAATAGGCCAACAAGAAAAATGAACTATTTTGCTATTTTTTAATTCTGAATCTATTTCAGAATTATATTCTAAATTATAATCTGCACTACGATAGAAAATAGGTAGTGGAGTTTCTTTACTTTTAGTTACAAGAACCATACTTGTAGAATTATTAACTCTATTAATTAATTCAGTATTAATATTATTTTTCTTTAAATGATTAATTAAGAAATCACCTAATCCATCATTTCCTACACATGAAGTTATAACAGGGTTACCACCAAGTTTTTTTATATTCATAGTTATATTGGCTGGTGAGCCACCGAAAAATCTTGAGTATTTATTACAAGAAAAGTTAGTATCATAATCATCAGAAATCATATCTACTAAGATTTCACCAATCGTAAGAACATCATTTGTTTTGTCTTGGAATTGTATAGCATTACTAAAATTAAACATTATTACCTCCAAATCGTTTTCTATAAGAAAAGTATAAATATAAATGTTATATATGTCAAGCGATTGACATATATAACATTTATATTTAATGAATATTGCAATTTAAAAATTAAATTTATAGTAATAAAGTCATAAATAATTAAGGTGATTTTGTTACAAAAAAAATACATTAATAGCTTTATAATAATTACTGTAAGCAAAAATATTGATTAATAAAGAGGGATAGGGATGAGTAAAAAAGTTTTAATTGTTGGTGGGGTAGCTGGTGGAGCTTCAACGGCAGCTAGATTAAGAAGAATAGATGAAAATTGTAAAATAGTAATGTTTGAAAAAGGTGAATATATTTCATTTGCTAATTGTGGACTTCCTTATTATATAGGTGGAACAATTACAGAGAGAAGTAAGCTTGTTGTTCAAACAGTTGAAGATATGGAAAATAAATTTAATATGGATATTAGAAATTTTAGTGAGGTTACTAAGATAAATAGAGATAAAAAAACTGTAGAAGTTAAAAATAATAAAACTGGTGAAACTTATGAAGAAGGTTATGATGTATTAGTTTTATCGCCAGGTGCAAGTCCTATTAAACCTTCAATTCCAGGGATAAATGAATGTGATAATTTATTTACTTTAAGAAACATTCCTGATACAGATAAGATAAAAGCGTATGTTGATGATAAAAAGCCAAGAAAAGCTGTTGTAGTTGGTGGTGGATTTATAGGGCTTGAAATGGCTGAAAATCTAGTTGAACGTGGAGTAAGTGTTACTTTAGTTGAAATGGCTAATCAAGTAATGGCTCCAATTGATTTTGAAATGGCAGCTGCAGTTCATGAGCATTTAAGAGATAAAGGTGTTAATTTAATTTTAGAAGATGGAGTTAATTCATTCTTAGATAATGGTAAAAAAATTAAATTAAATAGTGGAAAAGAAATTAATTCAGATTTAATAATTCTTTCTATAGGAGTTGCACCTGAAAGTAAAATAGCTAAAGATGCAGGAATTAAAGTTAACAAAAGAAATGCAATAATAGTTGATGATCATATGAAAACTTCAGATGAAAGTATTTATGCATTAGGTGATGCTGTAGAAATTAAAGATTATGTTACAGGAGAGCCTACAATGATTCCTCTTGCTTGGTCTGCAAATAGACAAGGTAGAATAGTGGCTGACAATATAGCTGGTAGAGATGCTAAATATAAAGGAACACTAGGTTCATCAGTTGCTAAAGTATTTGATTTAACAGTTGCAGCCACTGGGCTTAATGAGAAAATATTAAAAGCTAAAAATATTGAATATAAAGCAATTCATATTCATCCAGGTTCACATGCAGGATATTATCCAGGAGCATTTCCAATACATTTAAAATTAATATTCTCTCCTAAAGATGGAAAAATATTGGGAGCACAAGCAGTTGGTATTGATGGGGTTGAAAAACGTATAGATGTTTTAGCAACTGCTATAAAAGGAGAGTTAACTGTTTTTGATTTACCAGATGTAGAAGCTTGCTATGCACCTCCATATTCATCAGCTAAAGACCCTGTAAATATGGTTGGATATTATGCAACTAATATACTTGATGGATTGGTTGATATAGTGCAATGGAATGAAATTGATTCTTTAGTTAAAAATGAAGAATTTATTTTAGATGTAAGAGAGCCATTTGAAATTTCTCTTGGAATTATTGAAAATTCAGTCAATATTCCTCTTGGAGAAATAAGAAAGAGAATTAATGAGATTCCAAAAGATAAAACAATTTATGTTTATTGCCAAGTTGGTCAAAGGGGATATGTTGCTTGTAGAATGTTAAGTCAACTTGGATATAAAGTTATAAATATTGATGGTGGATATAAGACTTATGAATTAACTAAATCTATTAATGGAGATAAAGGTGCTACTTTAGTTAAAGAAAAAGGAAATACAAATAATAATGAAGTGGTGAATAATATGAATACTGATTTAAAAAAGGTTGCTGTTACTTTAGATGCATGTGGACTTCAATGTCCAGGACCAATAAGAATAGTATTTGAAGAAATGCAAAATTTAAAAGATGGAGATATTATAGAGGTAAGAGCTACAGATCCAGGATTTGCAAAGGATATTACTTCATGGTGTAAAAATACAGGAAATACTATGTTAAAGAGTGAGTTTGATAAATCTAAGAAAGCCTTTGTAGCATACGTTCAAAAGGGAAGAGGAGGAGCAGTTATTCAAAGTAATATAGCTGAAGCTGCTATGGCAATTGATAATAAAAATGGTTCTACTATGGTAGTTTTTAGTGGAGATTTAGATAAAGCAATTGCTTCATTTATAATTGCGACAGGAGCTGCTTCTATGGGGAAAGAAGTTACAATGTTCTTTACATTTTGGGGATTAAATATTCTTAAAAGAAAGGATAAACCTAAGGTTAAAAAGAATATAGTTGAAAAAATGTTTGATATTATGCTCCCAAGTAATCCTGGTAAGTTACCACTTTCTAAAATGAATATGGGTGGAATTGGATCTAAGATGATTAAATATATTATGAAGAAAAATAATGTTGATACTTTAGAGAAATTAATTGAAAATGCTATAAAGATGAATGTTAAAGTTGTCGCTTGTGCAATGTCTATGGACTTAATGGGAATTAAAAAAGAGGAATTAATTGATGGGGTTGAAGTTGCAGGAGTTGCTTCTTATTTAGGTGCAGCTGATGAATCAGGATTAAATTTATTTATATAAAATATTCTTTAAATTGAGTATTCTTAAATAGACAAAATTTATTCAGTTTTAATACTATATAGACAGTAGATTGATTTATATAAAAATCAATCTACTGTCTTTAATTATGTTTTTTAGTAAATTTTTTTAGATAGTATTTCTCACGATACTCACGTAAAGTACTTCCAGTCATTTTTTTAAATTGCTTTTCAAGGTGACTTTGAGAAGAAAAACTCATACAATTAGAAATTTCAATATAAGAGTATTCAGAATGAGTTAAAAGATTTTTTACTATTTTAATTTTTTCATTAATTATAAATTCCTTAATAGAAATTCCTTCATGTTTTCTAAATAATACAGATAAATAATTAGGGTTTAATGATAATTTAGAGGCAATTTCAGGAATTTTTATTTTATCATGAAGATGAGAAAAAATATAATCTTTACATTGTTCTATATATAAATTTTGATTCTTATTACTATTTTTATTGGACATATTTTTAAAATTATTAACTAGCTTAGCATATTCGTATTGGGATTGACGCATTAATTTTTCTATAGAGTTATAGTCATCTAAACTTTCTATTTTGTTGATATAAGTATCGCTTAAAGAAAAAGATATTTCAGGAGTAATTCCGCCTCTAATTGCAGCTCTACAGGAAAGAGTTACTACGATAATAGCCAAGTTTTTAATATGACGAATAGGGTTGTTGGCAAGAATTACATTATAAGAATCATCGTAATCTTTAGGGAGTATTTTTTGTAAAAGCTCAAAATCTCCATTTTCTATACAGTATAACTCTTTAAGCTCTTGATCATAAGGAGGATGTATAGTTTTCATATCTAAGTTTCTATATATTAAATTACAAAAGTCTGTTTGAATATCATGTTCAATCATTTTAAACCTCTTTTAAATAGTTAAATAATTAGTTTATATAATATTTATTTAATTGTTTACATTATATCATAAAACATGTGTGAAAAATGATATAAAAATGTGAAAAGTGATATAAAAAATAGAAAATATTTCTTAAAATTGAAGTAAATAAAATCATTAAATATAAAATTAAAGACTAGGTAAATGTAGATTAAGAGAATAGGTTTAATGGAGGGAATATGGGTAAATATAAATTAGATTTAGAAAAGTATGCAATTCTTGCAAGGCAGGTATCAGCAGAAAGTTGTGTATTATTAAAAAATGATAATAATACTCTTCCACTTAGAAAAAATGATAAGGTAGCAGTCTTTGGAAGAAGTGCTTTTAATTATTACAAAAGTGGATTAGGTTCAGGTGGACTTGTTAACACAAGATATGTAGTAAGTATTTTAGATGCTTTAAGAGAAAATAAAGATATTATATTAGATGAAGATTTATTAAAAGTATATGAAGAGTGGATTTTAGAAAATCCTTATGATGAAGGTAAGGGCTGGGGAAATGTTCCTTGGTCTCAAAAAGAAATGAAACTTGATGATTCAGTAGTAAATGCTGCTGCCGATGCTGATATTGCATTGGTTATAATAGGGCGAACTGCTGGTGAAGATCAAGATAGCAAAAATGAGCCAGGAAGTTATCTTTTAACTGAAGAAGAAGAAATTATGATTGAAAAAGTTAGTAAAACATTTAAAAGAACAGCTGTAATTTTGAATGTTGGTAATATTATAGATATGAAATGGGTAGAAAAATATAATCCTTCTTCTGTTATATATGTATGGCAAGGTGGACAAGAAGGTGGGAATGGTGTTGTTGATGTATTAACAGGGAAAGTAAATCCATCTGGAAAATTAACAGATACTATTGCAAGAAATATTGAGGATTATCCATCAAGTGAGAATTTTGGTAATACTGAAAAAAATTATTATCAGGAAGATATTTATGTAGGATATCGTTATTTTGAGTCTTTTGCTAAAGATAAAGTTATTTATCCATTTGGTTATGGATTGTCTTATACTAACTTTGAAATTAAGGGTAAGCTTTTAGAAGTAACAGATACAGAAATAATTGTTGAAGCTAATATATTTAATAAAGGAGAAATACCAGGAAAAGAAGTTGTACAAGTTTATGTAGAAGCTCCACAAGGAAAGCTAGGTAAACCAGCAAGATCACTTGTAGGATTTACAAAGACAAATGTTATTAATCCAGATGAAAGTGAGAAAGTAGTAGTAAATATTCCTAAATACTATATTGCTTCTTATGATGATAGTGGAGTAACTGGATATAAATCAGCCTATGTATTAGAGGAAGGCTATTATAAAATTTATATTGGTTCAGATGTAAGGAGTGCAAGTATTTCTGGAGGATACAATGAACAATTTACTATATTAGAAAAGTTAGAAGAGGCATATGCACCTACAGCTTCATTCGAACGTTTTAAATCATTTATTAATGAAGATGATAATTATGAAATTATAATGGAGGATGTTCCAACAAGAAGTATAAATCCTTATGAAATAATGGAAGAAAGATCTAAATCTGAAATTTGTTATACTGGAGATAAAGGATATAAGCTTGGAGATGTATTTGATAAAAAAGTAAGTTTAGATGATTTTATAGCGCAATTAAGTGATGATGATTTAATTTGTATGTTCCGTGGAGAGGGGATGTGTAGTCCAAAAGTAACCCCAGGTACGGCAGCAGCTTTTGGAGGTATAACAGATAAGCTAAGGAGTTTTGGGATACCTGTTGCATGCTGTGCAGATGGACCCTCAGGAATACGTATGGATTGTGGAACTAAAGCGTTTTCATTACCTGATGGAACTGCATTAGGATGTACATTTAATGTAGAGCTTGTTAAAGAACTTTATACTATGACAGGTTTAGAACTTCGAAAAAATAAAATAGATTCGCTTTTAGGACCTGGAATGAATATTCATAGACATCCTTTAAATGGTCGTAACTTTGAATATGTTTCTGAAGATCCTATAGTAACAGGAAAAATAAGTGCAGCTCAAGTTATAGGTATGCAGTTAAGTGGTTCAGCACCTACTATTAAGCATTTTTGTGCTAATAATCAGGAGGCATCAAGACGTTTTGTAGATTCTATAGTATCAGAAAGGGCATTACGTGAAATTTACTTAAAGGGATTTGAAATTGCTGTTAAAGAAGGTAAAGCACGCTCAGTTATGACTACTTATAATCCTGTAAATGGCATCTGGACTGCTGGAAGTTATGACTTATGTACAAAAATTCTTAGAAATGAATGGGGATTTGATGGAATAGTTATGACAGATTGGTGGGCTGAAGCAAATATTGAAGGTGAAAAGTCAAAAAAAGAAAATAAGGCACCTATGGTATTAGCCCAAAATGATATATATATGTGTGTATCAAACTCAGAATTAAATCCAGAGAATGATAATGTTAAGGAGAAATTAGAAGTTGGTGAAATTACTAGAAGTGATTTACAAAGAAATGCAAAAAATATTTTAAGTTTCATAATGAAGTCTCCTTCTATGCTACATGAGTTAGGAAGAATTAGTAAAGAAGAATTAGAGGAAATCAATAAACAAGATGATAATGAGATTTTGGCAGATAAAGTAGTTTATTATTATGCTGATAAAGAAACTAATGATGTAATTATTGATGGAAGTAAGTTTAATAATAAAAAAGGAAAATCAGAAATATTCGGTATATCTCTTAATGATATGGGATTATATGATATTGAAGTAACAATGAAATCAGATCAGGGAGCATTAGCCCAATTGCCATTATCTATTTATTATGATAATGCCTTAAAGGAAACTATTACTATTAGGGGAACTGAAGGTAATTGGATTACAGAAACTAGGGAGTTAGGGTTTGTTTTTGGAGTAAATCACTATATAAAGTTATACTTTGGAGCAAATGGATTGGATATAGACAGAGTAGTTATTAGATTTAAGGAAAATGGAAAATTACCATTTTAAAGTGAGGAATGAAATTTTATGAGAAAATATTCAGAAAAATATTTAGAAATATTAAAAAATGAAACAAGTATAATAGAAAATAATGGTGTGGAAATTATTTTAAAGCCAAGTCCAGGAGAAGAAAGAGAGGGTTACCTAGATCCTTGTGAAAAATTAATAATGGAAGGACATTGGGCAAGTAAAACTAGTAGTGATAAAGAAGCAATAGAAGAGGGGAATGGAAATGCAGATACTGAATTAGAAAGACAAGCGCCTTCTCAAGATATGATTATTTCAATGATAAGAGATAGTATGGGATTTGCTAACTATAACTTAAACACAGTTGAAATTTATACAAAGTTTGAGACAATAACTGAGAGTGGAAATAAAGTAGGGGTATGGAGATATTATCCTAGACACTTAGAAAAGAAAAATAATAATAAAGCGTTAGTATTCTTTCATGGGGGTGGATGGATTGGTGGAACTACATACGTAGTAGAAAATTTCTGTAAGTTAATTGCGGAAAGAGCTAATTGTGTAGTATTTAATGTGGATTATTCATTAGCTCCAGAAAAGCCATATCCAAATGGATTAAATGATAATTTTTGTGCAGTAAAACATATTTATGACAATGCTGAAAAGTATAGTATAGATAAAACAAAAATAGCTGTTGCTGGAGATAGTGCGGGTGGAAATTATGCAGCAGTAGTATCTTTAAAAGCAAGAGATGAAAAAATTCCAATGATAGCAATGCAGGTATTGATTTATCCAGCAGTAGCTATTGGGGATGCTTCAGTGCCAGGTTATAAGTGGTCAGATGATATGATTATGATAGCGCCAGAGTTAGAGGAGAAAGTTAGACCATTAACTGGTTTAGGAAGACCAAGTAAAGATTTTACTGACCCAATATTATCAAGTTATTTATCTAGCTTTGATTTAGTTAATGACCCATATGTTAGTCCAATGGTAGCAAAATCATATTCCAATTTACCTAAAGCAATTTTAGTTGGAGCAGAATTTGATGGACTTCGTATACAAACAGAGTTTTATGCAAAACAGCTTAAAGATGCAGGAGTTGATGTAACTTGTTATAGATATAAGGGAATGACACATGGATTTATTGATAAATTAGGATTTGTACCACAAGCTGAAGATTTAGTTAATGTTATTTCTGAAGCCATTAAAATTTTATAGAAAACAACAGTATATTACAGGTAAGAATTTAGAAGTTAATATGTAAATTATAAAAGGAGAGTCTGTATCAGATTGAATTAAAAAACAAACTGATACAGCTCTTCTTATTTTATGATTATTTTACATATGAAGATTGAAGAAAGAATTGTGTATTTTTATAGTTATAAACTAATTTTGAAACATTAAAAGATACACCAGATGGTAGATAGATTTGCTCTAATACAACCATTGCTGGATCTCCAGGTTCTAATTTTAATATATTAGCAAGATTATTATCTAATTTTTCTAAATGAAGGTATCTATCTGAAAAACCTGGCTTTAAATTCAAGGCTGTTTGTAGATACTCAAAAATAGAGCCTTTTGCAATTTCTTCAGTAAGATATGGTACTATACTTTTTTTGTAATAGGCTTCTTCATAACACATTATTTCATCATTTATATATCTTACTCTTTTAATGAAATAAGCTTCATCATTAACATCACATTCTATTAATTTTGCAATTTCTTCATCAGCACGTATAAGATTAAATTCTAAAACTTTTGATGTTATATTAAATTCTTTTAATGAAGTAGTAAATCCCTGTGTAATATTTAAATCTATATAACCATTACGATTTCTTCTTCTAACAAAGATTCCACTTCCTTGAAGTTGATATACAAGCCCTTTAGATACTAAAGACTCTACAGCTTTAACAATAGTACTTTTACTTACTTTATATTCAGAAGCAAGGGCTTCTACTGTAGGTAATTTAGTTCCTTGTGGAAGGTCATTACTATAAATATTATTTTCTATTTCATTTGCAATTATTTGATATTTTAGCATTTTTACTCCCTTTATTACGTTAATATATTTATAAGTTAAGTATAGCATAAACAAGATATGAAATAAAATGACGAAAATGTTTTCAAAAAAATGTTGACAAATTATACTGGTATAATTATAATTTAATCATACAATTTAATTATATGATAACAAAATAATTGATTAGGAGGAAAATATATGGCAAACTCAGTACGTGATTATGAGAAACTAGCAGTAGATATAATAAAAGCTGTTGGTGGAAAGAAAAATATTATAAAGGCATCGAGATGTGCAACAAGACTTAGATTAGTCTTGAAAGAAACAACTAATGAAATGAAAGAAAACGTTTCGGCACTTACTGGAGTAATAACAGTTGTTGAAAATTCTGGACAGTTCCAAGTTGTTATAGGAACTCATGTAGGAAAGGTTTTTGATAAAGTTGCTAGTGAGCTTAACTTAGATAGAAATGCTATAGAAGAAGATGTACCAAAAACAAGTATTTTAAGTAGAGTAATTGCAACAATGTCAGCAGTATTTGCACCATTTATATACATATTAGCAGCGGCTGGTATATTACAAGGATGTTTAATAGTAATTAATATGGTTAATCCATCATTTTCAAGTACAGGTACTTATGAAGTATTAAGCTTTATGTCTTGGGCACCATTTACATTCTTACCAATATTCATAGCGATTACAGCATCTAAACATTTTAAATGTAATATGTTTATTGCAGTTGCATGTTGTGCTGCTTTAGTAAGTCCAACTTGGGCAGAAATAGCATCAAGAATAGCAGGTGGAGAAAGTATTAAATTTTTAGGTATTAGCTTAGCTGAAACAACTTATACATCATCAGTTTTACCACCATTATTTTTAGTATGGATATTATCTTATGTTGAAAGATTTGTAGATAAAAAATTACCAGAAGTTGTTAAATCATTATTTACACCATTTATATGTATGGTTATTATGGTTCCACTTACTATATTAGTTATAGGGCCATTATCAGATTCATTAGCTACAGGAATAGCAAATGGATATAATGCTTTATATAATTTAGCACCACCAGTTGCAGCAGCAGTTATAGGTGGATTATGGCAAGTTGTAGTAATATTTGGAGTACATTGGGGAGTTACACCAATGTGTTTAGCTAACTATGATTTATATGGAAGAGATACATTCCAAGCATTCCAAACAATGGCAGTTATAGCTCAAGCAGGTGCAGTTTTTGGAGTATTTATAAAAGCTAGAAGTAGACAAACTAAAAACATAGCTTTATCAGCTGGAGTTACTGGAATATTTGGTATAACTGAACCAGCAATATATGGTGTAAACTTAAAATTTAAGAAACCATTTATATGTGGATGTATTGCAGGTGCAATTGGAGCAGTAGTTGGATCATTCTTTAATATAGCTTACTATGCATATGCAGGTCTTCCAGGAATGTTAACTGTAGTAAATGCAATTACACCAGATAATTCAAGTTCTATTATAGGTATGTTACTAGGAGCAGCAATTTCATTTGTTGGAGCAATTGTACTTGTTCAAATAGTTGGTATTGGTGAAAAAGAAAATGAAACAAAAAAAGAAAATAAACAAGTAAATGTTGAACAAGGACAAACTGTGTTAAATAGTAATGTTAAAGAAATAAAAAGTCCTATATCTGGAAAAGTAATAGAATTATCAAAAGTTAATGACCCAGTATTCTCTTCAGGAGCAATGGGAAAAGGTATAGCAATTGAGCCAGTTGATAATAAAGTATATGCACCATTTAACGGAACTGTACAATTTGTAGCAGATACTAAACATGCAATTGGATTACTTTCAGAAGATGGAGTAGAAGTATTAATACATGTTGGTATGGATACTGTAAAAATGCAAGGAAGAGGCTTTGATGTTAAGGCTACAGTAAATTCAAAGGTTAAACAAGGAGATTTATTATTAGAATTTGATAGAAGTGCAATAGAAAAAGAAGGATATTCTTTAATTACACCAGTTGTAATAACTAATGGTGATAATTATGAAGAGAATATACTATGCATAAATGAAGAAATTAAAAATGGAAAATCAATAATTAATCTAAAATAATTAAGTATAAAAACACAGTAAAAAATGCAGCAAAATATACGAGATAAAGGAGAATAATTATGAATAAGTTACCAAATGACTTTTTATGGGGAGGAGCTTTTGCAGCTCACCAATTTGAAGGTGGATGGAATGCTGGAGGAAAAGGACCAAGCGTTGTTGATGTAATGACAGCTGGTGCTCATGGAGTTCCAAGAAGAATAACAGACACAATAATGGAAGATACTTTTTATCCAAATCATGAGGCAATAGATTTTTATGGAAGATATAAAGAAGATATAGCATTACTTGCTGGAATGGGACTTAAATGTTTAAGAACATCAATAGCATGGACAAGAATATTTCCAAAAGGTGATGAATTAGAACCTAATGAGGAAGGATTAAAATTCTATGATGATGTATTTGATGAGTTATTAAAGTATGGAATAGAACCAGTTATTACTTTATCTCATTTTGAATTGCCATTACATTTAGCAAGAGAATATGGTGGATTTAGAAATAGAAAACTTGTAGATTTCTTTGAAAGATTTGCTGAAGTTTGCTTTAAAAGATATAAAGATAAAGTTAAATACTGGATGACTTTTAATGAAATAAATAATCAAATGGATACAAATAATCCACTATTCCTATGGACAAACTCTGGAGTAACATTAACAGAAGGTGAAGATCCAAGAGAAGTTTTATTTAAGGTAGCTCATAATGAGTTATTAGCTAGTGCAAAGGCTGTTATAAAAGGAAGAGAAATTAATCCAGAATTTAAAATTGGATGTATGATATCTCATGTTCCTATATACCCATATTCGTGTAATCCAGAAGATATAATGGCTGCAGAAGAAGCTATGCGTGAAAGATTCTTCTTCCCTGATGTACATGTACGCGGGCATTATCCAAGATATGCTTTAAAGGAATTTGAAAGAAAAGGCTATGATATTGGTATGGAAGAAGGCGATGCAGAAATCCTTAAAAAAGGAACTGTAGATTATATTGGATTTAGTTACTATATGTCAAATGCAGTTAAAGCAGGAGTTTGTAATTATGGAGAAGTTTCTGTAAATGGATCATTAGAAAATTCTGTAGAAAATCCATACATTAAAGCTAGTGATTGGGGATGGCCAATAGATCCAGTTGGACTAAGATACACTTTAAATAACCTTTATAATAGATATGAATTACCATTATTTATTGTTGAAAATGGATTTGGAGCTCATGATACAGTAGAAGATAATGGAGAAATACACGATAATTATCGTATAGAGTATTTATCTAAACACATTGAGGAAATGAAAAAAGCTGTTAATTATGATGGTGTAGAGTTAATGGGATATACTCCATGGGGAATAATAGACTTAGTATCATTTACTACAGGAGAAATGAAAAAGAGATACGGAATGATTTATGTAGATCGTGATAATGAAGGTAATGGAAGTATGAAGAGATTATGTAAGGATTCATATTACTGGTATAAAGATGTTATTGAATCAAATGGGTCAAAACTAAAATAGGTATATGTAGAATAAAGTACAATATAATTATTACTATAAAAAAATAAGAGGAATCACTTTGATATAGTTCAAGGTGATTCCTCGCTTTATGTAATGATTTTTTTTAGAGAGGAAATAATTATGAATATATTTTTAGCAGAATTTATAGGAGTAACAATATTAATATTTATAGGATGTGGGGTTTTAGCAGGAAATTCATTAAAAAAGTCAGGAACATATAAAATTGGGGCAGTTGCAATAAATTTAGCTTGGGGATTTGCAGTAGCATTAGCTATTTACACAGTGGGAGATATAAGTGGAGCACATTTAAATCCTGCTTTTACAATAGCTAAAGCTTTGAACGGAAGTTTTAATTGGAGATTAGTTCCAGGATATATAGTAGCTCAAATTTTAGGGGCGATGTTTGGAAGCTTATTAGTATATATTCAATTTCTACCTCATTGGGAAAAGACTAAAGATTCACAAACAAAATTAAATATTTTTGTTACATCTCCATCAATAAAAAATAATTTTTCAAATTTTATAAGCGAATATTTAATAACCGGTATATTAATATTTTCATTATTAGTTCTAGATAGAAATAGTTTTGTGAGTGGATTAAAACCATTAGTTGTAGGAGGATTAATATTTACTTTAGGTATTTCTTTTAGTGGAGTAACAGGTGGAGCTTTGAATCCAGCAAGAGATTTAGGGCCACGTTTAGTATATTTATTATTGCCAGTGCAAGAAAAGGGAAGTTGTAATTTAAAGTATGGATGGATACCAGTAATTGCCCCTATTTTAGGAGGTAGTACTGCAGCTATGATAAATTTAGCTTTATATGATGGAATTGTTGATTTAAGGCTTATTAGTATGATAGCTTTAAGTATAATAACATTAGTTATAGTATATGTTATAGATAAAAGTAGATTAATAAAAGTTGAGAACATAAGCAATCATAGTATTTTAAATTATAATAATAAAATTTAAACAAAAATAACAGTTTTAAATTAAATTTAGAAGTAATTATTTAATTTTTTTTGTAAAAAGGTATTGACCTAAAGTTAACTTTAGCCTGTAAGATAAGGTTATTGATGAAATTCAAGAAAATTATGGAATAAATTATTGAGTTTTAGGAATAGTCAATTTTTACAATATGCTAGGAGGTTAAAGTATGAAAGAGAGTATATTAAGCAAAATAAATGAACCAAAGGATTTAAAAAATCTTAAAAAAGAAGAGTTAAGTATATTATCTGAAGAGATAAGAGATGTATTAATTAAAAAAGTTAGTAAGACTGGTGGACATTTTGGCCCAAATTTAGGAATGGTAGAAGCAACAGTTGCACTACATTATGTATTTAACTCACCGATAGATAAAATAGTCTATGATGTTTCCCATCAATCATATCCACATAAAATTTTAACTGGAAGAAAAGAAAATTTCATTAATCCAGAAAAATTTGGGGAGATAACTGGATATACATCTCAACATGAAAGTGAGCATGATTTCTTTACTGTAGGTCATACTTCTACTTCAATTAGCTTAGCATGCGGATTAGCTAAAGCTAGAGATGTCAAGGGAGAAAAGGAAAATATTATAGCTGTAATTGGAGATGGATCTCTAAGTGGTGGAGAAGCTTATGAAGGTCTAAATAATGCAGCAGAATCAGGAAAAAATATAATAATAGTAGTAAATGATAATGATATGTCTATTGCAGAAAATCATGGGGGACTATATAAAAATTTAGCTGAACTTAGAGAAACTAATGGAGCTTCAGAAAATAACTTTTTTAAAGCTTTAGGATTTGAATATTACTATGTAGGTGAAGGAAATAATGTTGAAGCCTTGATAGAAACATTTAATAAAGTAAAAGATACAGAACATCCAGTTGTAGTTCATATTCATACTATTAAGGGTAAAGGATATGAAGAGGCAGAGAAAAACAAAGAAGCTTTTCATTGGGTAATGCCATTTGATTTAGAAAATAAAGAGTCAGATATAATTGAATTCCCAGAAAGCTATACTGATATTGCAGGAAAGTTTTTAGTTGAAAAGGCTAAGAAGGATAAAAAGATTGTGGCAATAACAGCTGCTACTCCAGCTCCAGTAGGATTAAATTATTTTAGACAAGAAGAAAGTCTTAAAGAGCAATATGTAGATGTGGGAATAGCAGAAGAACATGCAGTAGCATTTGCATCAGGAATAGCTTCACAAGGTGGAAAACCAGTATTATCAATTTTAAGTTCATTTGTTCAAAGAACATATGACCAATTATCACAAGATCTTGCAATAAATAATAATCCTGCACTTATTATGGTTTCTTGGGCTGGAATAACTGGAGGAGATGTTACTCACTTAGGAATATTTGATATACCGTTAATTTCTAATATACCTAATATAGTATATCTTGCTCCAACTAGTAAAGAAGAGTGTCTTGCTATGATAGAATGGGGAATAGAACAAAAGAATCATCCGGTAGCTATACGTGTACCGAATGGGGATGTTATTTCAACAGGAGTTAAGGTTAAAGCTGACTTCGATAATTTAAATGTTTATGAAAAAACTATAGATGGAAGTGAAGTTGCAATTATTGGTCTTGGTTCATTCTATGATTTAGGAAAAAGAGTTCAAGAAAAATTACAGAGTGAAACAGGAATAAAGGCCACATTAATAAACCCTAGATTTATTACAGGAATTGATAAGGATTTATTAACAGATTTATTAGATAATCATAAACTAGTAATTACATTAGAAGATGGAGTTCTTGATGGAGGATTCGGAGAAAAGATTTCAAGATTCTATGGAGATAAAAATATGAAGGTATTAAACTTTGGTGCTACAAAGGAATTTACTGATAGAGTATCATTAGAGGAATTATATGAACGCTATCATTTAACAGAGGATTTAATTGTTAATGATATTAAAACTGCGCTAAAATAATAGTAATTATAAATGTTACATTAGGGGAAGGTGTATCTATAATGACATATACAATTAAACAAGTTGCAGATAAAATGGGTGTTTCAGTACCAACATTACGTTATTATGATAAAGAAGGGTTATTGCCATTTATTGAAAAGAAGGAAAATGGTACTCGTATTTTTAAGGAGTCAGATTTAAGAACATTAGAGATAATATCTTGTATGAAAGCTTCAGGAATGCCAATAAAGGATATTAAGAGATATATGGATATGTGTCTAGAAGGTGATAATACATTAGAGGATAGATTAGATATATTTCTTAAAAGGAAAGATGTTGTTAAAGAGCAAATGGAAGAACTTAATAAAATAATGAGTGTAATTGAACATAAAATTTCTTATTATGAAAAGGCCATTCAGGCTGGAACTGAAGAAGTTCATAAAGAAAAGAATATGAGTTTAAAATAATTTAGATAGAAATAGGTTGTAAAGTTTACTACCTATTTCTCTAAATATTAAAATTATTTTTATAGATCAAATTCACTTATAAAAGTAAATGAAGATAAAAGGAGGAAGTGTAGAAATTTTATTATTAAAGATAAGATTTTTACAGGTTAAAATATGAAGCTTGATGAATTTTTAGATTATATGAATAGTGGATTAAATGTAGAGGGCGGTTCTGAAGTTCATAAATATATGGTAGAACTTAGTCAAGAAGCTATGAAAATTACATGTGAATTAAATAATTGTTATCATGATCCAGAGGAAATTCGAAAGCTATTTTCTAAATTAATAGGTAAAAAGGTAGATACAAGTTTTGCTATGTTTCCACCATTTTATACTGATTGTGGAAAAAATATTGTTGTTGGTAAAAATGTATTTATTAACTCAGGGTGCAGATTTCAAGATCAAGGGGGAATTCGTATCGGAGACGGTACATTAATAGGACACAATGTTGTTCTTACAACTCTTAATCATAATTTTGAGCCAGAAGTACGTAGTGGTATGAAACCAGCACCGGTTATTATAGGAGAGAATGTGTGGATTGGAGCAAATGTAACAGTAGTTCCAGGAGTAACCATTGGTAATAATGCTATTATTGCCGCAGGAGCAGTAGTTACTAAGGATGTTGATTCTAATACTGTTGTAGGTGGAGTTCCAGCAAAATTAATTAAAATTATTAGAGAAGATTAAAATTAATAATGGGAGAGTTTATTCATAAAATAATAGCAGTCATTCATATTATGAATGGCTGCTAATTAACATTAAAAATGATAAATATTACTATGATTTATTTTAATCTAACATAGCTCTTTGATTTACAAACTGTACGAACATATCAACTGTATTTGGATCTTGGTGGTTAAAGAATAAACTATTTTTAGTATCTAACTCTTTTATTGTATTCATATCATCATCAGATAGCTTAAAGTCAAATATTGTGAAATTCTCTTGCATTCTATTTGGATTAACAGATTTGGCTAACGCAACAACACCTCTTTGAGTTAACCATCTTAGAATTACCTGAGCAACACTTTTTTGATATTTATCAGCTATTTTCTTTAAAACTGGATTATTGAACATATCGTTTCTTCCTTCGCCAAATGGAGCCCATGCTTCAATTTGAACGTTATTTTTAATCATATTTTCTTGTGCTTCAATTTGTTGATTAAATGGATTTGTTTCAACTTGATTTATTTGAGGTGTAATTTCATTAAAAGCACATATATCAGATAATCTATCAGGATAAAAATTACTTACACCAATTGCACGTAATTTCCCTTCTTTATATAAATCCTCTAGAGCGTGATAAGCTCCATAATAATCAGCAAATGGCTGATGTAGTAAAACTAAATCAAGATAATCTACTTTTAATTTTTTCATAGAATTAAGTACAGACTCTCTAGTTTTATCATATCCGTAGTTGCTAATCCATACTTTAGTTGTAATAAATAATTCCTCACGTGGAACTCCACATTTTTCTATTGCATTTCCAACAGCTTCTTCATTAAAATAACTTTGAGCAGTATCAATTAAACGATATCCTACTTTTATTGCATCAAGCACGCAAGCTTCACATTCCTCTTTTGTTACTTGATAAACCCCATAGCCTAAAAGTGGCATCTTTACACCATTATTTAAAGTTACATATTCCATAATAAACCCTCCTTGATTTATCTATAAATTAAGTTTACAATACGATTGTATACCTCGGTAGTAACAACCGGGCAAGGGGGAAATTAAAATTTTTTTGGGGAGGATTTTTATGTATACTATGAAGCAAACATGTCAAGCAGTAGGAATGACTTATGAAACATTAAAATATTATTGCAATGAAGGACTAATTCCAAATGTAAAAAGAGATAAAAATAATTATAGAGTTTTTGATGAAAATGATATAGAGTGGATAAGAAATTTAACGTGTCTTAAAAAGTGTGGGATGAGTATTCAGGATATGAAAACTTATATTAAGTTATGCTTAGAAGGTGAATCTAGTATTCCTGAGCGTAAAATAATGCTTGATAAGCAAAAGGATGAATTATTAGATAGAATTAATGAATTACAAGAGTGTGTAGAGTATATAAACTGGAAACAACAGTTTTATGATGATGTGATATCAGGAAAAACTAAGTATTATAGTAATTTAATAGAGGTGGAAGATTAATATTATTTCTATTAAAGCTTTTTATTGACATTAAAATTAAATAGTGTTACCATTTTGTTCATATAATGAACAGTTTGAATAAATGAAAAGCAAGGTGAATTAATTATGGTACTTCTTATAGATAGATGGATAGATATTTCTGAATACCTAAAAGAAAAAAAGTATGCATCAGTAGATGAACTTATGGAAAAGTTTCAATTATCTAGATCAACAGTAAGGCGAACGCTAATAGCAATGGAAGAGAAGAATTTGCTAAAAAGAGTTCGTGGTGGTGCTGAAATAGTTGATAATGAAGAAGAATCTTTACCTACAAATTTTAGAGATATTTTTAATGAAAAAAAAGAAGAAAAGATTAAAATCGCGCAAAAGGCAGCAGAGTTAATTAAGGATAATGATGTAATATTTATTGATTCAGGATCAACATGTTATTATATGATAGATAACATTAAAGCTAAGAATATTACTGTTGTAACTAATGGTATATTACATATACAAAAGCTTATGGCAATGGGGATAAATACTTATATTCTTGGAGGATATGCAAAACCAGAAAAGAATTTAATTATAGGGGAAGATATTGTAAAAAAGATATCTTCAATGAATTTTGATAAAGCATTTCTAGGAACTATGGGAATTGACTCAAGAAGTGGATTTACTACAATGATGTTAGAGGATGGAGAAGTGAAGAAGGCTGTAATAAAATCTTCTGATTTATGTTACATTCTTGCGGATACATCGAAATTCAATGTAAGAAAATTTTATACTTATGGAGATTTCTCACAAGCAACAATAATAACTAATTCAAAAGTAGAATTTGAAGATGAAAAAGCAAAAATAATATATTAGAAAAGTAGTTAAAAGCTGATTTATTCGGCTTTTTTTTGTTTACAAAAAAATAAATAATGTTTATATAGTTGAGGATTATATTTCATTAAATGATATCTATAGAGCAATAAAGTTCTAAAAATGAATAAAAGTGAATTTTATTATTGACAAATGTTCGTGAAATGAATAATATAAAGATAGAGTTAAACATTAAATAAAAATAATAAGTGGAAAATGGGAGGAATTATTTATGAGCAATATTAAATTTCCAGAAAATTTCTTATGGGGAGGAGCAACAGCTGCTAATCAATTTGAAGGTGGATATAGAGAAGATGGAAAGGGATTAAGTACATCTGATGTAATGACAGGGGGAACACATACTACTGCTAGAAGAATAACTCCTGAACTTGAGGTGGGAACATATTATCCAAGTCATGAAGCCATTGATTTTTATCATAGATATAAAGAGGATATAGCATTATTTGCAGAAATGGGTTTCAAGACTTTTAGATTATCTATAAATTGGACAAGAATATTTCCAAATGGGGATGAATTAGAACCAAACGAGGAAGGATTAAAATTCTATGATAAGGTATTTGCTGAATTAAAGAAATATAACATAGAGCCATTAGTAACAATATCTCATTATGAGACACCATTTGGTTTAACAAAGAAATATAATGGATGGTTAGGAAGAGAAACTATAGATTGTTATTTAAGATATTGTGAAACTATATTTAATAGATATAAAGATGTAGTTAAGTACTGGTTAACATTTAATGAAATAAATATTTTAACACATGGTCCTGCAGCAGCATTCTTAGGTGCTGGAGTAATGTTTGATGAAATTAGAGAATTAACATTTGGAGCAGCTGGTGAGCATCACTATCAAGAATGTTTCCAAGCATTACATCATCAATTTGTTGCAAGTGCTAAAGCGGTACAATTAGGACATTCAATTAATCCAGACTTTAAAATTGGATGTATGATTGCTTTTGGAAAATTATATCCTTACACTTGTAATCCAGAGGATGTTTTATTAGCTCAGCAACAAGAAGAGTTTAATAACTATCTTTGTGGAGATGTTCAAGTAAGAGGAGCATACTCAGGATTTGCTAAACGTTTCTTTAGAGAAAATAATGTGGAAATTAAGATGGAGGAAGGAGACTTAGAAACTCTTAAAAAGGGAACAGTTGACTTCTATACATTTAGTTACTATATGACAAACTGTGTAAGTACTAATCCAGATGTTGAAACTACAGATGGAAATTTATCAATGGGATTAAAAAATCCTTACTTAGAAGCAAGTGATTGGGGATGGCAAATTGACCCAGTAGGGCTAAGAACTGCCTTAAATGATATTTATAATAGATATCAAATTCCAATGATGGTTGTTGAAAATGGATTAGGTGCTGTTGATACAGTTGAAGAAGATGGTTCAATTAATGATGATTATAGAATTAACTATTTAAAAGCTCATATTGAACAAATGAAAGAAGCTATTGGTGATGGTGTTGAATTATGGGGATATACTCCATGGGGATGCATCGATTTAGTAAGTGCTGGTACTGGTGAAATGAAGAAGAGATATGGATTCATTTATGTTGATAAACACAATGATGGTACTGGAACTTTAGATAGATCAAGAAAGAAGAGTTTCTATTGGTACAAAAAAGTAATTGGCAGCAATGGTGAAGAATTATAAAAGATAAATTGGTTTTGATAAGATAAGCAGCTATTTTTAGCTGCTTATTTTGCATACTTTTTTCTATATTCATTAGGTGTTAAATTATAATTCTTTTTAAATACATTTTGAAAATAACTTTGACTGGAAAAGCAAAGATAATTACTTATTTCACTGATTGATTTATCTGTAAATTTTAAAAGGCCTTCTGATTCTTCCAATTTTTTAGTCATAATGTAAGTGCTAAGTTCAATATTCATTTCTGATTTGAAAGTTCTAGAAATAAATGATCGACTACGATTAACATGATCAGCTACATCACTGACAGTAATATTTTCGTTAGTTTTAGTTGAAATATACTGAATGCATTTATATACAATATTAGACACCTTATCAGGTAATTTAGTTGAGTTTACTCGTTCAGTAAAATCATACATCATTTGTGATGCAAGATTATTAATTAATGTAATATCATTTAAGTGTTCCATTTGCTGAATATAAGTATCACTTAGTTGATAGGCAGTTTCTATTTCTAATCCTCCCTTGATAGCAGCTCTAGTTATTAATGTAGCAGAAGTTACAAATATATTTTTAGATTGTCTAATATTATCAAGAGCAATTATTCCAGCATTTAAGTTAACTTTATTTCTTAAGAGTTTATTTAACCCATTTAAATCACCTTTTTCAATATAACTTAAATATAATTGTTCAAATTGATAAGTATTATGCATATTTTCATTTTCTTTAGATTCATAGCTTGATTTAGTATAAGCTTTAGATATATAAGATTCATAATTTTTATTTTTATATCCAAAAATATCATCTGTAGTTAAATTATCATTGTTACATAAAAAGTTAATGAAACATAATATTTTTAAAAATTTTTCAAAGGAAATTAAGGCGTGATTATCAAAATAGTATTTTAAATCTAAGCTTGTCACAGAAGCATTTTTAAGGGAACTCAATATTGACTTTAAAGTATTAGAATTAGGTTTAGTACTACTAATTGGTCCAATAATAATAGATGAATTAGTATTTTTTATTTTTACAATTCCGTAATACATATATTCAGATGTAACTAAAAAAGAAAGAATATCTTTTGATGAAAGCAAATCTTTTTCATAGGGTTTTACTAAGAGGTAATCTAAAGTATTATAGGATGGAGTTGAAGATATCATATTATTTTCATAGTAGGAAATTGGGATATTTAATATGCCATATAAATGATTACAAAAATCTAGTATAGTTTCTTCGTACAAAACAATCACCTCAAGCACAATTTTACTAAAAAAAGCATTAAATTACAATACCGAAATGTAATCGTTTGTTAATATATAAATAGATCAAAGGAATACGTTATCATAAATTATTGATAGCTTCATATTAATTTGATTAAAATCATTGGTTAATAACCAAGGGGGATGGAGGAGAAATATGGATATTACTGTAAAGGAAAACAAGAGAAAAGGCTTTAGAATAAGGAAGGAGCTAGGTGTTGATAATTTTGGTGTTCAAAAAACTATGAGATGGTATCACTTTTTAGGTGATGGAACAACTATGCTAGCATTAAATGCACTATCAGGGCTAGTTGGTATGTTAACATACTTTTATACTGATAAGATAGGTTTATCAGCTGGGATAGTTGGTACGATTTTATTAGCTACAAAATTTTGTGATGCTTTTACAGATTTATTTATGGGAAGAATTGTTGATAAAACAAAATCAAAATGGGGAAAAGCTAGGCCATGGTTTTTGTGGATGTCTTTACCGATAGGACTTATAATTATTGCACTATTTTGTATTCCTGCAAATGCATCAAATACTGTAAAAAATATCTATGCATTTATTACTAATATTTTAGCAACTGCAGTAATTTATACTGCTATAGCAATACCATATGGTTGTATAATGGCGACACGTACAAAGAGTATAGCTGAAAGAAGTACAATGGGAATAGTTCGTTCTATATTTGGATATATAGCTGGAATGGTTATTTCTATTTTATTAATTCCAATAACAAATATGTTAGGTGGAGATCAAGCGGCTTGGATTAAAGTTGCAATAGTATTCGGAATTATTTCATTTATTTCATTAATAATAACTTTTGCTACATCTAAAGAACAAGTTGTTGATGTAAAGGAAAATGCTGAAGTTTTAGAAGATGATATTTCATTTAAAGAAAGTATAGTATTATTGTTTAAAAATAAGTATTGGGTTATGATGCTTGTAATTATGTTGATTCTTAATATAACTTATTCATTAAGTGGATCTACTGGTGTTTATTATACAAAATATATTTTAGGTAACGAAAATTTAGTTGGAATAATGGGGGCAGTAGGATTAATACCAGTATTTGTTGGATTTGCTTTAGTTGGACCAATGATTAGATTTTTTGGTTTGTCAAAGACTGCCAAAGTAGCATTCTTAATAGGAATTGCGGCAAGTATAGTACGTGTATTTACTCCTTATAGTTTTATGTCAGCATTGATAGGTGGAGCATTTATAACTTTTTCAACTATTCCTATGATGGCAGTTGGTGGAGTATTAGTAAACAATACTATTGAATATGGTGAGTGGAAATATGGAAAACGTATTGTTGGTATGACAAATAGTGCAAGTGGTTTTGGTTCTAAAATAGGTTCTGGATTGGGAGCAGCAATGATAGGATGGTTCCTAGCTTTAGGTGGATATGATGGAACATTAGCTGTTCAATCACAAACAGCAACTAATATGATTTTATTTATTTGTGTTTATTTACCAGCAATATTATTAGTAGTTATGTATTTAATTCTTAGAAAATATGATTTAGATGAAAAATATCCTCAAATAGTAAAAGAATTAGAAGAACGTAAAGCACAAAAATAGGTTTTAAGGGATAATAAATTTCCTATTAAAAACATATTTATATGAATTAGCACAAATTTACAATAAATAAAATAGATTTTCTTGTATTATAAAGTAAAGGTTTAAATTGGTGGAGGGAATTATTGATATGGATATTAATTTAATAGGGAATAAATTGGTTCCAAAACAAGAGAATAGTATGAAATGGTATCATTTCATAGGTGATGGTTCAACTCAGTTTGGATTAAATGCCATAACTGGATTAATAGGAATGTTAACGTATTTTTATACAGATAAAATAGGATTATCTGCTGGAGTTGTAGGAACTATATTATTAATTACAAAGATAATTGATGCATTTACAGATTTAGCAATGGGAAGTATCGTAGACAAAACTAAATCAAAGTTTGGAAAGGTAAGGCCGTGGTTTTTGTGGATGTCTATTCCTGTTATAGTATCTATAATAGCTATATTTTATATTCCTGCCAATGCAACACCTTTATTTAAAGGATCTTATGCATTAATTACAAATATAATAGCAACAGCAATAGTATATACTGCTGTTGCTATACCATATGGATGTTTAGTTGCAGTTAGAACTAACAAAGTTGAAGAACGAAGTAAAATGGGGATAATAAGGTCAATATTTGGATATATATCAGGAATGATTATTTCAGTTGGATTAATTCCAATAACAAATATGTTGGGTGGAAATCAAAAAGCGTGGATTATAATATCAGTTATATTTGGAGTAATTTGTTCATTGAGTTTTTTAGCTACTTTTGCTGTATCTAAAGAAGATGTAGAAAAAGAAGAGAAAGAAGAAAAAATATCATTTAAAGAAAGTTTATCTTTATTGTTTAAAAATAAATATTGGGTAATTATGTTTGTTGTAATGTTTGTTTCAAATATTGGATATTCACTAAGTGCTTCAACAGGTATATATTATGCAAAGTATGTTTTAGGAAATGAAAATTTAGTTGGAATAATGGGAGCTATAGGATTAATTCCAGTAATTATTGGATTTGCAATAATAGGGCCTATGGTAAAGAGGTTTGGATTAGCATCTACTACAAGAATAACACTTCTTATTGGGATTATAGCTAATATAATCAGAGCGTTTATTCCATATAGTTTTATAGCTACATTAATATGTGGAGGAATAACTACTTTTGCCACAATACCGATGATGTCCATTGGAGGAGTTTTAATAAATAATACTATTGAATATGGTGAATGGATTCATGGAAAAAGGATAATTGGAATGACAAATAGTGTTAGTAGTTTTGGAGCAAAGATTGGAGCAGGTATAGGAACTGCCATGATTGGTTGGATTTTAGCAATTGGTAATTATGATGGTAGGTTAATAGTACAACCACATTCAGCAATACAGATGATATTGATATTGTGTATTTATTTACCGTTAGTTTTATTTATAATAATGTATTTAATCTTGCGTAAATATGATTTAGATAATAAATATCAACAAATAATAATGGATTTAGATAAAAGAAAAAATGAATAAATTAAATAAGGACAAATATATAGGATAGTGTAAAGTTTCGTATGAAAAAATAGCCTATGGCTAATTTTTAATAATAAT
>ERZ791879.547-NODE-547-length-28366-cov-8.690297_pt1 | contig 28366 bp, 21 predicted proteins | sample MGYA00510162_ERZ791879 | MGnify/ENA primary metagenome ERZ791879 (study PRJEB30046, sample SAMN00792113) | human gut metagenome | study: EMG produced TPA metagenomics assembly of the A metagenome-wide association study of gut microbiota in type 2... | reverse complement strand
TGTTGTATAAATATAATATTAATATTTTATTATTTTCTTTTAAGAAAAAGAGATGCTTAACTTACATCTCCTTTATTTTTTTATTTTTATTAAATTACTTTATTTAATAATCTTTTTATTAAACTAGATTTTCTACTATTTATATTTAAATCTTTATCATTTGCAATAGCTTTTACAATATAATCACCAATTACCATTGCAATATTGTAGTCGTATAATGGTGTCATAACATCTACCTCCTTTTTTATTTAATTTCATTTATGTATTACCACCTATAAAGTAATTACTCATTTTATTTTCTCCTTTATTAGAATTTTTTATATAAAAATGACCATGGTTTTTCCATGGTCATTAAAATATTATTATTAAAAACAACTTAAAAATATCCTAAAAATGATATTAATTGTATGTATAATAATAAATATTATTCATTTATCCACATTTTGTTTTATATATTTTTCTACATCTTTTATTGTTTTTTATTTATTTTGACAGTTTATTTCCACGATATTATAATATTATTATATAAATTATTATAAAAAGGGGTGGAATTTTAAATGTATTTAATTATTTCCATTTTAGCATTGTTAATATCATTTATTATAGCAACTCTAAAACCAAAATACAGAAAAATACTAATAATTACAAATTCCATTGTCTCCATTATATATATAATATGGAGATTCACTGTTATACCTATTAATCACGGTATTATGAGTTTTATATTTGGTATTCTCCTATATTCAGCTGAAATTTTAGGCTTAATATCATTCATAAATTTTCAATATCTATTTAGTAAAAATTATAAACTTGAAAGTAAATCCCTAAATAATTATGCTCCTGAGAATATTCCATCTGTGGATGTATTAATTTGTACATATAACGAACCATTAGATTTACTTCAAAAAACTATAATAGCTAGTAAAAATCTAGATTATCCTCAAAATAAGCTTAAAATTTACGTTTGCGATGATGGGCATAGAGCTGAACTAAAAAACTTATGTAGAAAATATAATGTTAATTATATTACTAGAGATAATAATGAAGGTGCAAAAGCTGGAAATATAAATAATGCATTAAATATAATAACAGGAGATTTATTTGCTGTTTTAGATGCAGATATGATTCCCAAGAAAAACTTTTTAACTAAAACTGTAGGATATTTTTCTAACGAAAATATGGCTTTTGTACAAACCCCTCAAGTTTATTATAATCAAGATATGTATCAGTATAATCTAAATAAAAAAATTCCTAATGAACAAGATTTCTTTATGAGGGATGTAGAAGAAGCTAGAGCTGCTAACAATGCAGTTTTACATGTTGGTACAAATGCTGTTTTTAGAAAAAAATACGTAATGGAAATAGGTGGATATCCAACTTGTTCAATAACGGAAGATATGGCTGTTGGTATGTTATTACAAGCTAAAGGTTATGATTCAGAATTTATAAACGAAGAGCTAGCTTTAGGTTTAAGTGCTACAACCTTCACTGAACTTGTTAAACAAAGAGATAGATGGTGTAGAGGAAACCTACAAGTAATAAAAAAATTTAATGTACTATTTAATAAAGATTTAACATTAGGACAAAAAATAGCATATTTAGATGGTGTAGTCTATTGGCTTTCTAGTATTCAAAAACTTATATACATACTTTCACCGTTAATCTTTTTATTAAGTTATAAATTAATTATAGATTCTCCAGTTAAAAGTTTATTGATTATGTTTATTCCCTTCTTATTAGGACAAATACTTATATTCAATATACTTTCTCCTAGGACAAGAAGTTTAAAGTGGTCTCATTATTATGAAGTAGCTATGGCCCCTCATATAACTCTTTCCATATTACGAGAAATATTTTGCCTAAAATTAAAATTTAATGTTACATCTAAAGATATAACTACTAATAAAAAACAATTTCAGTTTAAAATGGCCTTACCTCACATTTTAATTGCAATTGCTAGTATACTTGCTTGGATATTTGGCACTATATACTTATTAACTAATAAAATTAATTTAGGTTCTTACTTAATTAATATTATTTGGAGTATATATAACTTTTGGGGTTCAATAATTTGTATTAAAGTTGCATACCAAAATCCTATATATAGAAAAAGTGAAAGAATTTCAATTAAAGAAAATATAAGTATCTTTATTAATACAGCCCAAGGAAAATTAACAGGCTCATTAATAGATATTTCAGAAAAAGGAATGGCCATAAGTTTAGATTCTCCCTTAGATGTTAAATTAGGTACAAAGCTTAATGTACATATTAACGATAATATTATTCCATGTACAGTTGCTCGGAATAAGGACAAGCTATTTGGATTATTTTTTGATTCATTAACTAATGATCAACTGGATTTTATAATGAATATATACGTAAATAATTTGCAAGCTTATTATGATACTAAAAAATCTCAAAAATATGTAGAAGAAAGTCTTTCTAAAAAAAGTATTTTTTCATTTAGTAACTCATAAACATTAATTACATAAATATTAACTATCTCAAAATTATAAAATATAATTTTGAGATAGTTATACTCTTATATTTTAACTAAAATTTCATTTATATCCTCACTAACTTTAAGTCTTTCTGAATATACCCAATCTACATCAAATTTTAAATTAAATATCTTAGAGAAAGAATAATACATATTAATTTTTTGATAATAAATTTCTAAATCATCAAGATTTCCTGTAAAACATGTTGGCTTTGTTATTTCATTTAATTTAGCAACAAATACCTCATCTACATACTCTAAAAATTTATTCATAAGCTCATCACTTGCAACATCAAAAGGAACTTTTAATAAATCCCATTGATCTTCTTCTTTAAGCTTATATCTCTTTATTTTTTCTAATATCAATAGATACTCACTTATATCCATCTTTGTATAGTAATCTATCTTTGATTCTCTAGTCTTCCATAGCACTAATTTTTCATTTAGCGGTAGGCTTTTTATAGTTAAAATTGCTTCTGATGGACCTATTACTGCCTGCTTTATAGTATCATCCTTTACTTCTAACTTTCTACTAATAAAATTATGAGTATCTGAAACTCCAGCAACATACCCTGTATCGTATATTCCTTTTCTACCTGCTCTTCCTGCAATCTGTTTAACTTCTTGAGATGTTAATTCTCGTACTTCTTCCCCATCAAACTTTCTTATAGACATAAATATTATTCTTCTTATAGGTAAGTTAACACCCATTCCAATAGCATCTGTTGTTACCAAAACCTTATTTTCCTTATTTATAAATTGTTCATATTGCATTTTTCTAACTTCTGGTGGTAAATCACCATAAATAATACTAGTTTTTATATTTTTGTTTGAATAATCTTGTGCTATTTCTAATACTCTCTTTTTCGAAAATACTACAATAGCATCCCCTTCTTGAACATCATTATAACTAAAGTTTTTAGTTTCAACTATTAAAGGTATATTTCTATGATATTCCTTAATTTCATAATCATCTTCACAATCCTCTAATATTTTAATTAATAATTCCTTAGCATTCATTGCACCACAAATATGAATTTCATTACATCTAAGCCCTAATACTGCTCTACTCCACGCAATTCCTCTTTGTGTATCACTAATCATTTGAATTTCATCAATTACAGCAATATCATAACTTTGTTTTAAATTAACTTTCTCTATGGTACAAGAAACATGTGTTGAATTTTCTTTTATTATTTCTTCCTCTCCTGTCATCAAATCACAAACTATGCCTTCATTATTTAATTTATCATAGTTCTCTAAGGCAAGAATTCTAAGTGGAGATAAATATACGCCTTTTTTAGCTATTTTAAGTCTTTCTACTGCATTATAAGTTTTTCCTGTGTTTGTATCTCCAAGATGAATGTATATTTTTCTTTTCATTCTTCTTGTTACCATATATTCATCTTTTGGATTATCTGGGAATGCCTCTTCAAAAGCTTCTCCAATAAGCTTTGGTACATGTTGTTTAGTAAGAACTGTCATAACACCTGAATTTAAAAATGTATTATAATTTCCTCTAACTACTTCATAAAAATCAAAATCAGTATTATTTTTTTTATTATAATCTTCAAGTATTCTCTTAGAAGCATCTTCTAGTATTTCTTCATATCTATCACATACATCTTGATACTCCTTAAAACCTTCCTTTTCCATTTCTTTAAGTAATCTAATCTTCTTTCTAATAGAAGTTTCTTGTTCTATTAATGCTCCTACCTTAGAATGATGTACTATTTCTTCTATTTGATTTATTTGACTTTTTAATTTTTTAAATTCTCTTAGTGCTGCATTCTTTTTCATATACTTCCTCCGCTACTCTATTAATTCATTTATCACTATATTTCTTTTTTGTTTTAATTCTACAATATCTACATTTATAGCTTTTACTATTGTACTTTCAATTAATCGCGTATTATCTTCTAATGAATAAAATATAACTAAATTTTTCATCTTATAATCGCCTCTTTTTATATTTCTTATTATAAAACTATTATAAATTACTTTACATTATTACCCAAGTACAATTCTTATATTAATTTACACATATCAATTTCATTAAGTTGAAACACAATTGACAAATTTCTATACTATAATTTAATCATAAAGTATTAAATAAACTTTCCCCTATTAAAAAGGTTCCTAGAAAATACCTTCCCCCGGTATATATTCTAGGAACCTTTTTATTTTTATATTAAACTTTAAATTTAAAAATAGAGTGGGATATCTCCCACTCTAAAAAGTATTCTAATAAATTTTATTACGCTTTTCTAATATTTAATTATTTTAAAAACATATTTAAATCATCTTCAACATTAGTAATACCACCAATTCCAAAGTTTTCAACTAAAACCTTAGCTACATTTGGTGAAAGGAATGCTGGAAGTGTTGGTCCTAAATGTATATTCTTAACTCCAAGATATAATAATGATAATAACACTATTACAGCCTTTTGTTCATACCAAGCAATATTAAATGCTATTGGTAATTCATTAATATCTTCTAATTCAAATACTTCCTTTAATTTTAATGCTATTAATGCTAATGAATAAGAATCATTACATTGACCTGCATCTAAAACTCTTGGAATTCCATTTATATCTCCAAGGTCTAACTTATTATATTTATACTTAGCACATCCTGCTGTTAATATTACTGTATCTTTTGGTAAAGCTTTTGCAAAGTCTGTATAGTAATTTCTTGATTTAGCTCTTCCATCACACCCTGCCATAACGAAGAATTTCTTAATAGCTCCTGATTTAACAGCTTCAACAACTTGATCTGCTAATGCTAATACTTGTGCATGAGCAAATCCACCTATAATTTCCCCTTGTTCTATTTCTGTTGGTGCCTTACACTTCTTAGCTTGTTCAATTATTGCAGAGAAATCTTTAACGCCATTTTCATCAGCTTCTATATGAACACAACCTTCGAAACCTGCTGCTCCTGTTGTATACATTCTTGATTTATAGCTTTCATTCTTTGGTGGCACTATACAGTTAGTAGTCATTAATATTGGTCCATTAAAGCTTTCAAACTCTTCTCTTTGCTTCCACCATGCATTACCATAGTTACCTACTAAATGCTTGTACTTCTTTAAGTTTGGATAATAGTGGGCTGGTAACATTTCTGAGTGAGTATATACATCTACTCCTGTTCCTTCTGTTTGAATTAATAGTTGTTCAATATCTTTTAAGTCATGTCCTGATACTAAGATACCTGGATTTTTACCTACTCCTATATTTACTTTTGTTATTTCAGGATTTCCATAAGTTTCAGTATTAGCAGTATCTAATAATGCCATACCATCTACTCCTACTTTTCCTGTTTCTAATGTTAAAGCAATTAATTCTTCAACACTTAATGAATCATCTAAAAGCTTAGCTAAAGTTTCTTGCATAAATGCATCTATTTCTTCATTATCATATCCTAAAGCATTAGCATGTTTTGAATATGCTGATAACCCTTTTAATCCATAAGTTATAAGCTCTCTTAATGATCTTATATCTTCATCTTTAGTTGCAAGTACTCCAACTTCATCACTATTTGACTTTTCTTCTAATATTGTATTTAAAGACTTAACTTCCTTAGATCCAGTTACTACACTCTTAATCTTTTCTAAGATACCGGCCTTTTTATCCATTTCTTCATTTGAAGATGCATCCCATAAAGCAACTTCTGATAAATTTTCTTTATCATCTAATTTTTCAATTAAATCTTTTTTGATTCTTAAAGTTTCTTTTACTCTACTATAAAATACCTCATTATCAAAGTTTGCATTTGTAATAGTTGTGAAAAGATTTAAAGTAATAAAGTGATTTAATTCCTTATTTATTTTCTTTCCTTCTTTTCTTAATCTTGTTGTTACTTCTGATAATCCTTTAGTAACATATATTAATAAATCCTGCATGTTTGCTAATTCTGGACTCTTTCCGCATACACCAAACTTAGTACATCCTGTACATCCTGCAGTTTCTTGACATTGAAAACAAAACATCTTATTGTCCATATTTAAAATCTCCTCTTAAAATGTATTTTTTAACTCTATGTGATTATTCTACATCTATATAAAAAAAGAATCTGTAACACATGTTACAAATTCTTTTTTTCTAATTAAATAATTCCTCTTCCAAACTTTCTATATCTAGTATAGTTATTTTTTTTCTATTAAATTCAATATAATTCATATCCCTCAAATTAATTAATTCTCTTGATAATGAAGGTCTTGGAATACCTAATAATGATGCTATCTCCTCTTTAGTATTCTTTAATATAATAGAATTGCTTTTTTGCTCTTTTGATTCATTTAAAATATAGTTTATAACTTTTTGTCTTATACTTTTAAATGATATACTTTTTATTTTTGAATTTAAAATAAAAACTTTATCACTTAATAGTGAAATAAAATTTTCTAATATTTTTTCCTCATGAGAACATATTTTTAATACATCATTCTTATTTATAAATAGTACCGTACATTCACTTAATGCTATTACAGTTGCAGGATATGTTTTTGCTTTTGAAAACACTAAGGCTTCTCCAAATACATCACCCTCAAGTATTCTACTTAAAACTATATATTTCCCATTAGAATATAGTCTTTGTATTTCCACAGTTCCAGATAAAACTAATGATAAGCTTCTACATTCATCATCTTCGTTTGCAATTATTTCACCTTTACTATATGTTTTTATATAATATTGGATTTCTTTTAAAACATTTTTTATACTTTCATCACTTAATCCAATAAATAATTGATTTTTCTTTATTGTTTTAACTATTTCTTCCATAGAATACTTCCTTTTCTATTGTATAGGTAATATAATAATAAACTCACTTCCCTTTCCCTTTTCACTAACTACACTAATTTCTCCGCCATGAAGATTAATTAAATTTTTAGTTAAGGTTAATCCTAATCCACTTCCACCAAATTCTTCAGGTTCTTCACTATGAACTTGCCCAAATCTATCAAAAATACTATCATGATACTTTTCATCTATTCCTAATCCAGTATCCTTAACACTAATTTTTACCTTTTTATCTAATTCACTTACAGTAATTGTTATTGTTCCTCCAGCTTCAGTAAATTTAATAGCATTTCCAATTAAATTTATTATACATCTTTCTATATCTAACTTATCACAATTTATAAATAACTCCTCAATCTCTGGATCAACTATAATTTCTAATCCTTTAACTTCCGCAAGCTCAACCATAGATAAAGCTGTATCTTCAACAAGGCTTACTATATTAACCTGAATTTTATCCAGTCTATAAAATCCTGAATCTATCTTAGACGTATCAATAATATTATTTATTAAATTTAGTAATCTTTTTGAATTTCCCCTTAGGGTATTCATATAAGTCTCCATTTTCCCCTTAGGTATTTCAGCACCTGATTTATTTAAGGAGCTTATTAATTGTTCTATAGATAGAATAACATTTAATGGTGTCCTAAGCTCATGAGATAAATTAACAAAATAATTATTTTTATATTTTTCTAATTTTATAAGCCTTTTATATAGCTTTTTATTTTCATTTAACTTATTATTTAACTCCTGAGTTCTTTGAACCACTAATGCATCTAATATTTTTACTTGATTATAATATATAAATATTATGATTGATATAATAATAATATATATTATATATGCTATAGGTGTTTTCCAAATAGAATTCTTTACCTTAATATTTACCTCTGATATATCAGACCAAACCCCATTATAACTCCTTCCTTTTATTAGCATTTTATATTTTCCCGGAGCTAAACTGGCATATCTTGCATAGTTTTCATTACCTGAAAATATCCACTCACTATCCACACCCTCTAATTTATATGCATATTGCATTTGACTTATATTCTTATATTCAGGTATAAAAAATTTTATATATAACTCTCTAGAATTATACTCTAGAACAACATTATCTTTTATCTCTAACTCCTTTCCAGCACTTGTTTTTATACTATCAACTATTACATTGCTAGTCTGTATTTTTAGTTGAATATCCAATGGGTTAAATTCTGTTAATCCATTTACTCCACCAAAATAAATATTTCCCTCTTTGTTTTTATGATAAGAGAATCCATTGTATTCATTAGTTGCAAGGCCATCAGCTTCGTAATATCTTATAAACTTGTCTTCATCTTGATTATACATTGATATTCCATAATTAGTACTAACCCAAATATTATCATTATTATCTACTATTACTCCATAAATAAAATCATTAGATAATCCTTCCCTATATGTATATACTGTGAACTTTTCAGTTTCCTTATTTAGTTTATTTAATCCACTTTGAGTTCCTATCCATATGTTACCTTCACTATCCTCATCTATACTTCTTATATTATTGAAACTTATTGAGTTTATATCTTCATTATCAGATAAATAATTTATAATTTCGTCTGTTTCTTTATTATACTTAACTAAACCACCATCATTACCTAATCCAAACCACATTATCCCTTCACTATCTTCATATATGCTACTAACGGTTTTTTCATAGATACCATTTTTCTCTAATACATCATTATATGAAGTAAATTTACTCTTTCTATCAAATGTACATATTCCTCCTCTAGTTCCTATCCAAAGAAGGCCTTCTTTATCAATATACAACACCCTTATCTCATCATTTACTACACTATTTTCATCATGTAATTTTTTATAAACAGTGAATTTATCTGTACTTTTATCATATTTATTTAATCCATTATCAGTAGCAATCCAAATTTCATTTTCTATTCCTGTTATATCTTTTATTCTATTGCTACTTAATGAATTATCACTACCATCATCATTATAATATCTTGTAACTATATCATTTTTTTTATTTATTCTATTTATACCAGAGTTAAATGTTCCTACCCATACCATTCCTTCACTATCTTCATATATTCCACAAACACTACTATTACTTAATGAGTTATTATCTGTTGGGTCATTTCTATATACCTTAAAATCTTTATTCCATGAGAATTTACTTATTCCATTAAATGTTCCTACCCACATTACCCCTGATTTATCTTGATATAAATCTATAATATTATTATCGCATATACTGTATTTATCTGTATTATTTTTATATGTATAAAACGTATCATTTTCCTCATCAAAACGAGCTAAACCTTGATCTGTAGCTAGCCATATTGTCCCATCCTTGTCTCTAAGTATATCTCTTATAAAATTACTTGGTATAGAACTAGAATCATTAGAATTATGAGTATATACCTTTATACTATAATCTTTTAGATCCATTACATTTAATCCACCTGTTTTAGTTCCTATCCATAACTTTTCTTCATTATAATAAAGTGAAAATATATTATTTGCACTTATTGTATTCTTATCATTTTCATCATAAAAAAACTCTTTTACAGTATTATCATTAGGATTATACCTATATAATCCTTCTCTTGTAGCTACCCAAATATTTCCTTCACCATCTTCATCAATAGCTTGAAGTCCTTTATTTTCTAAGTATTTACTTGCTACTTTTACAAATTTATCATTATTACTATCATATAAATTTAAGCCATTTATTGTACAAACCCAAAGCCTTCCTTTTGAATCTAGTAATAATTCATCTACAACAGTATTAGAATGAGCTTTATCCTCATCTGAAACTAAGTATCTTGTTATATCTCCAGTTACTAAGTTCATTTTATTTAGTCCACCATCAGTACCTATCCATAAATTTTTATCATTATCTTCTACTAATGAACTAATCATATTATTACTAATGCTATTATTATCATTTTTAATATTTTTATATAACTTAAACTCATTTCCATTATATCTATTTAACCCATCATTAGTTCCTATCCATATATAGCCAAAGCTATCTTGATATATATACTCAGCTAAAGATTGTGATAATCCATCATCTATAGTTATACTCTTAAAATTAATATTATAACTATCACTAGCATAAGCCTTATTATAAAATATACATAATAAAATAAATACAAACATTATAATTTTTTTTATAGTCTTTTTCATGATTTCACCTAATCCCCTATTTGCTCACTTCTACATATTATAACAAAATTATCTAAAATAATCATTTTAATTCTTTCTTTGTATTTATTTTACATAAATTTTATACTTATACATTCTTTATATTATTTATTGGGAACAAAAAAAGAATTTGTAACTTTTTATTACAAATTCCTTTTTCTTTAATATTAATCCCCAACTACTTCCTCCAAACTCTTCAGATGCTTCACTATAAACATGTCCAAATCTATCAAATTAATTTTTTCTGCATATACATTATTAAAAAAAACGCATACTAATATAAATAAAAATATTCCAACCCGTTTTAGTATTTTAGTCATATTCCATCTGATCCCAACCTTAATTTCAACATATTATAGAAAATTTATACAAAATAGCCATTAGCCTTGTTTTTAACATTTATGGTATGTATTTTTTTAAAATTTAAGTATTTTCATATAGTAATAGAGATATACTAAATTATACAGAATTATTTATTCTTTCTATTTTAGGAGGTACATGATGAATAGTAAGTACGCTGATCTTTTTGATATATTAATAAAATCTTATTATGATGGTAATTTTGATGAAACCCTTAATAAAATAATTACTTGTCATGAAAAGTCTCCACAAGAAACTTTTGAAATAATTACTTCATTATGTGGGGTAAAAGTTGATTTTGATAATAATTATGTTTATAACTTAAAAAAAGCAATAACTAATTATAATGTAAATAAAAAAATAGTAGAAAAACTTGAATGCTCCGGTGCAAACTGTAATCCAGACGCAAATAATACATATGGTTGTCAAAGAGCTTGCCCTTTTGATGCTATAAAATTTGATCCTAATAATAATACAACATTTATTGATAATAATATTTGTATTGATTGTGGTATTTGTGTTGATTCATGTACTAATGGACGTATTTTAGACAAAATAGAATTTTTACCAATATTAGATTTATTAAAAAATAATAAAACTGTAATTGCTGCTGTTGCTCCTGCTATTATAGGTCAATTTGGTAGTGATGTTACTATGGATCAACTAAGAGCTGCATTTATTAAAATTGGATTTACAGATATGATTGAAGTAGCTTTTGCTGCTGATATGTTGACCATAAAAGAAGCTGTTGAATTTAATAAACACGTAAAAAGTCCAAATGACTTAATGATAACTTCTTGTTGTTGTCCAATGTGGGTAGGAATGTTAAAGAAGGTTTATAAAGAACTTGTTCCTAATCTTTCACCTTCAGTTTCTCCTATGATTGCAGCTGGTAGAGTAATTAAGTCATTAAATACTGATGCAAAGGTTGTATTTGTAGGACCTTGTATAGCTAAAAAAGCAGAAGCCAAGGAAAAAGATGTTGCTGGTGCAATTGACTTTGTTTTAACTTTCCAAGAACTTAATGATATCTTTGAATCTTTAGATATTCATCCTAGAGATTTAAAAGGAATTCCATCTATAGAATATACATCTAGAGGTGGAAGATTATATGCTCGTACTGGAGGAGTTTCAATTGCTGTTTCAGAAGCTGTAGAAGAACTTTATCCCGATAACATTAAAAACTTTAAAGCTAGAAAAGCAGAAGGAGTTAAAGAATGTAAAGCAGTGCTTAATGAGGCTTTAGCAGGTAAAGCAAATGCAAGCTTTATTGAAGGTATGGGCTGCGTTGGTGGCTGTGTTGGTGGCCCTAAAATTTTAGTTCCTCCTGAAGAAGGTAAAAAAGCAGTAGACAACTTTGCTTACGATGCTTCAATAAAAGTAGCTGTTCATAGCAAAATTCTTGATGATGTCTTAGATAAGTTAGGAATAGATTCATTAAAAGATTTTGAAGATCCTAAAAAAATAAGTATTTTAGAAAGGGATTTTTAATTATATTATTAGTTTAAATTATAGTTAATTCCATATAATCTAAAAATGAGTTATGCCAATTTAGGCATAACTCATTAAAAATAATAAAATTATCTTCTATTTTGCTGTTCTTTTTAGTTATTCTACAAATAACACATCTAGTTAGCTCATTATTAAAACTTTATTGCATTTTCCAATAACTCACTTGCCTCTTCTTTAGATAAATCCTTCGATTGACTTATCTCTTCAACTACTAAAGATTTTGTTGAATTTAAAACTTGTTTTTCATTAGCGTTTATATTGCCAACTTGCATAACCTGAGTAAGGTTACATATAACATCTAAATAATCATTTAATGTTCCTTCTTTTATTTTTTTAGAATTAGTAATCATTCTTTCTTTTGCTGTAGATATTTTTATCTCTTCTTCATTAACAATAAAATCACTAAAATTATTTAAATCAGTATCTATTTCATTACTATCACTTATTAATCTAATATTAGTAAACTCTACTCTACTAACTGGTAACTTTAGTTTCATAGTACTATTAATAATATCTATTTTATAATAATTTTGCTTTTCACCTTTAAATTCCATCTCTTCAATGCAATTCACAACACCGATTCCTTGACCTGGATAAACAATTTTATCTCCTATATTAAACAAATAATTACCTCCTTATATGTTTATCTTTTCATTATAACACATTAGGAGAACTTTTTGGGTAATTTAAAATTTTATCATATTTTTTTGTACTGGTCAATATAAATTAACACTATAAATATTCCTTTAAAACATTATAATATTATGAATTCTTCTTTAGTTTTAATAAATCCTTACTTTATATTAAACACTGTTTCTATCCTCTTCATATACTGTAATATCAATAAAAAAATTACCACACAAATGATTATGAGGTGAGTTACTATGAGTATAAAATCCAAAGAATATTTTCCACCTAATTCAAATTCAATTTATATTTACAGAGGCTTTAATAATAATTTAATTGACTTTAAAAGTTCAATAAATTATTTTAATAATAATTTAATTAGCTTCAAAAGTTCAATAGATTATTTTAATAATAATAAAATTCAAGTTAGATTTGACAATGGTATAACTAATATCGTAAATATTTACGAATATACTGATAACGGTATTAAACTTTCCTTCCAACTAGGAAATACTTACCATCATCAGAATTTCTTAGATGAACCCAATAATATGGATGATTATTTAATAAAGGAGCCTATTGTCAAAGACAATATGTGGCTTTTATCTGATGGAAAAAAACGATGTATAACTAATGTAGATATTAAAGTTAAAACTCAATTTAACTTATTTCCTTCGGCCATAGAAATTGTTACTATATCTAAGGATAACTCTGAATTCTCTGTAGATTACTACGTACTAGGTATAGGCCTTATTAAAAGTATATATTATATTGAAAAAATAGGATTATCATATTGTGAACTTGAAGATATAATAGAAAATTCTCCGTACTCTAAAAATGTTAAAATATATTATCCTGATGAAAGTTTAAATACTATTTGGTATTCAAATAAAACTTTAAACTATAATACTAATGAAGATATAACTTTAGGCTTTTCTAAATTATTTCAAACCCCTCCCACAGGATTACTTCCAATAATAAATCGTAATACAAAAATAAATAAAATATCTTATAATTATAAAAATAATTTTGCTCATATAGATTTTCATGAAAGCATTATGAATACTCTAAAAGAAAATGCACTTAAAGCAAAAGCTTTCTTTGATTGTATTTATAATACCTTAAAAAATTATTATAAAACTGAAAAAATATATATCACAATTAATAATCATCTTTTTACAGACTATTTTACCCCTATTACCCCAACAAAGGATACTAATATTATTGAATGGAGAGTGCAAAACTGTAAATATCCTTTTACCTATGTAATAAAAGAAAATGATACACTAATTAATATATCTAATAAATTTGATATTAGTTATGAGAAAATTGCTAAGTTAAACAATATAAAAAATCCAAATAAACTTTCTAAAAATCAAGTACTTCAACTTTACTCATCTGGTGTATATACAATAAAAGAGGGCGACTCTTTAGAAAGTATTTCTAAAATGTTTAATTTAAGCATTAATAAAATAATGGAACTTAATAATATATCAGATTTAAATATTATTACAGCAGGCCAAAAAATTAAATTATGCTAAAAAACAAGGTGGATTTTGCAATCCACCTTGTCAAAGTTCCATTAATTATATTTAAGACACATTATTTTAATAATTACTCTTATGCTTCTGCTCCTTCAAATTGGCTATTATAAAGATTTGCATAGAATCCATTCTTAGCTAATAACTCTTCATGATTTCCTTGTTCAACTATATCTCCATCTTTCATAACAAGAATAAGATCTGCATCTCTAATAGTAGATAGTCTATGTGCAATTATAAAGCTTGTTCTTCCATGCATCAAATTATCCATAGCCTTTTGAATTAATACTTCAGTTCTTGTATCAACTGAACTTGTAGCTTCATCAAGTATTAATATCTTAGGATCTGCTAATATTGCACGAGCAATAGTTAATAATTGTTTTTGTCCTTGTGATACATTACTTGCTTCTTCATTAAGCTCCATATCATAACCATGAGGCAATGTTTTTATAAAGCTATGAACATGAGCTGCTTTAGCGGCTTGTTTAACTTCTTCATCTGTAGCATCTAATCTACCATAACGTAAATTTTCCATTATAGTTCCATTAAATAACCATGTATCTTGAAGAACCATACCAAACATTTTTCTTAAATCATTTCTTCTAAAATCCTTAATATTATGACCATCAATTAAAATAGCCCCATCATTAACATCATAGAATCTCATAAGAAGCTTAACCATTGTTGTCTTACCAGCACCAGTTGGTCCTACTATGGCAACTCTTTGTCCTGGTTTTACATGAGCTGTAAAATCATTAATGATAGTTCTTTCTGGATTATATCCAAAATGAACATTTTCAAATTCAACCTTTCCTTCTATCTCCTCAGTGCTTACTGGATTTTCAACATCTAAACTTTCTTCTTCTTCGTCTAAAAACTCAAATACCCTTTCAGCAGCTGCTGCAGTTGATTGAAGTACATTGGCTATTTGTGCAGTTTGGCTAATTGGTTGCATAAATGATCTAATATATTGAACGAAAGATAAAATATCCCCAACTTCAATAACTTTTTTAATAGTTAACCATCCACCAAGTATTGATACTATTACATATCCTAAGTTTCCTACAAAAGTCATGATAGGCATCATCATACCTGATAAAAATTGTGATTTCCATGCACTACTATAAAGTGTATCATTAAGCTCATTAAATTTATTAATTTCTCTTTCTTCTGCATTAAAGGCCTTCATTACATTATGACCAGAATACACCTCTTCAACTTGACCATTAACATATCCTAAGTATTCTTGTTGAGTCTTAAAATATTTTTGAGATTTTTTAACAACAAAAGCAATTAATCCTGCTGATACTGGAATTACAATTAATGAAGCTAATGTCATTATCCAATTTATTGAAAACATCATAATAAGCACACCAATAAGTGTAGTTGCTGCTGTTAACATTTGTGATAAACTTTGATTTAAAGTTTGGCTTACAGTGTCAACATCATTTGTTACTCTTGATAATACTTCACCATGAGTTTTAGTATCAAAATACTTAAGGGGCATTCTATTAATCTTTTCTGATATTTCTTTTCTCATATTATAAGATACCTTTTGGGCAACTCCTGACATTACCCAGCCTTGTACTAATGAGAAAATTACACTAATTAAATATAGTCCTACTAAAAATAAAAGTATTTCTCCTATACGAGTAAAATTAATTCCTTCTGCATTAGTAGTTGTAACTTTTTTAACTAATCCATTAAATATTTCTGTAGTTGCTTCTCCTAATATCTTTGGTCCTACAATTGAAAATGCAGCAGAACCAATAGCAAATATTACAACTATTATTATTGATAAGCTATAAGGCTTTAAATATTTCGCAAGAGTTTTCATAGTCTTTTTGAAATCTTTAGCCTTTTCGCCACCTCTTCCCATTCCGCCCATTGGACCTCTACCCATTGGGCCCCTCATTTTATCTTTACTCATTTGAAAGCTCCTCCTTTGAAAGTTGTGATAGAGCTATTTGTTGGTAAACTTCACAGTTTTCCATAAGCTCTTTATGAGTTCCTTTACCAACAACCTTACCTTCATCAAGAACTATAATTTGATTTGCATTCATTATAGTGCTTATTCTTTGAGCAACAATTAAAAGCGTACTTTCTTTTAATTCAGTGTTTATTGCTTTTCTAAGTTTAGCATCAGTCTTAAAGTCTAATGCAGAGAAACTATCATCAAATATAAATACTTCTGGTTTTTTAGCTATAGCACGAGCAATTGCTAATCTTTGTTTTTGTCCACCAGACACATTTGTACCACCTTGAGCAATCTCTGTATTAAAGCCTTCTTCTTTACTATTTATAAATTCCATTGCTTGGGCAATTTCAGATGCTTTTATCATATCTTCATCAGTTATATGATCTCCACCATATTTTAAGTTACTTTCAATTGTACCAGAGAATAAAAGTCCCTTTTGAGGAATAAATCCTATTTTTTCTCTTAAATCATATTGAGATACACTCTTTATATTTACACCATCAATTAATATTTCACCTTCTGTTGCATCATAGAAACGAGGTATCAAATTAATTAATGTAGATTTACCACTACCTGTACTACCAATAAATGCAGTAGTTTCTCCTGGGAATGCTTTAAAGCTAACATTACTTATTACATCTTCATCAGCTCCAGGATATCTAAATGAAACATTTTTAAATTCAATAGTTCCTTTTTCATCATCATTAAACATTTGTAGTTTTTCTGAATCTTTAATTGCTACATCAACATTTAACACTTCAGATACACGTTGAGCAGAAACCATGGCTCTTGGTAATATAACTGAAACCATTGATATCATTAAGAATGCCATAATTATTTGCATAGTATATTGCATAAATGCCATCATTGTTCCAACTTGCATAATACCTTCATCAATTCTATGAGATCCAACCCATACAATTAGTAATGTTATTACATTCATAATAAACATCATTAATGGCATCATTACTGTCATAACTCTATTAACAAAAAGATTTGTTCTTGTTAAATTTTTATTAGCAACTTCAAATTTTTCTTCTTCATACTTTTGAGTACTGAATGCACGAATAACAAGCATACCAGTTAAACTTTCTCTTGTAACAAGATTTAATCTATCAACAAGTTTTTGTACACTTTTGAACTTTGGCATAGCAAAACTGAATAATACAATTACTAAAAGTAATATTGATATTAAAGCAACTGCTATTACCCATCCCATTGATGCTCCAGTATTAATAACTTTAATAACTCCCCCAATACCTAAAATTGGTGCATAGAACACAATTCTTAATCCCATTACAACAAGCATAATTATTTGTTGTATATCATTTGTTGTTCTTGTAATAAGTGATGCTGTTGAAAACTCATCAAATTCTGCATTTGAGAATCCAACAACTTTATTAAATACATCTTTTCTTAAATTTCTACCTAATGCGGCGGCAACTCTTGCAGCAATAAAACTTACAATAACTGTAGCTACCATACTAATTAAAGCTATACCTACCATTTTTATTCCAGCTATAATTACATAGTTAGATTGAAGCTTATCAGTATTAATTCCAATATCTTTATACTGTTCTTTTACATAACTAGTAGCAGATTGAGTTATCATACTTTCTGGCATATCTGATAATTTTTCATCTACATTTGATAACATGCTATCTATTTGCTCTTGAGGCATCATACTTAGCATTTCAAATGGATCCATAGTAGATAAATCTACACCTTGTGGAGCCATAGCCTCAATGCCTGGGATTCCATTAAATCCTTGTGATTCTAACATTGAAACAATAAGCATTGGCTTTCCAAATATATCATTTAACTTGTCTATTTTTTCTTCTTCTTTAGTATTTAACTTATAAATACTTTCATTTTTTAATTCTGGATAGTCTTTTACATACTTATTATACTCATCTGTAGTAAGGTTATCTTTATCCAACAAAGTATAATTATCCTCGACAACATTTTTTTCATCATCATTCATGAAAATAAATAGCTTTTCCATTTCTGATGATTTAATAACTTTAGGAACAGCATTTTCTACTCCACCTTGTTGTATTCCAACATTAACTATATTAGACATATAGTCTGGTAACGATAAATCACATATAGCTTGAACAAATAAAAGTGCTATTGCAAGTATCATTGAACCAACAAAAGGCTTTAGGTGTTTTAATAAATTAAGCATAAGCTCTCCTCTCCTTGTTTAAATTTAATAAATTTCTATTTTTATAATAATTATATTTTCATAACTATTCTCTGTCAATATAAATTGTTATTTTTTTATAATAGTTATATTTTTATAACTACATATTGTAAACTATTTTTTTATCGATTATAATATTATCAATAGTATTGTAAGGAGGCTGACATGACTACTTTAAATTTAAATGATATATCAGATAATTTATATCTATTATTATTCTCTCTCAATAAACATATTTTTAACCCTAATGCTCTTGCAAAAAAATTTAATATTCCCCATTCACATATAAAAGTATTATTTTATTTAGTTCACAATGGCCCAATATCTATTTCTAAAATGGCTAAAGATCTTTATGTATCTAAACCTAATATGACTCCTGTAATCGATAAATTAGTAGAAGATGGCCTTGTTACTAGAGATTATAATCCTACTGATAGAAGAGTTATATTAATACAAGCCACACCTAAAGCTTTAGAAGTTTTAAAAGAAGGTAAAGAATACATTAAAGAAGTAATAAGAGAAAAAATTTCTCCTTTAAGTGATGAAGATATAAGTAATTTATCCTCTTCTTTAGATACATTACTAAATGTAATAAATAAATTTTAGAATTACTTTTATACTATATTTCTAAATAAAAGAAATTGTTCTAAAAATAAAAGCTCACTTTGACTATTCATCAAAGTGAGCTTTTGTAAAATTTCATTTTATATAAATACGAACTTTAATACAAACACTATTCCAACTGCTACCGTACCCCAACTGATTTCTTTCCATTTACCAGTAAATAATTTTAATAGTATATATGATACAACACCAAATACTATACCATCTGAAATTGAATATGAAAATGGCATCATTATTATTGTTAAGAATGCTGGAATTGCTTCTGTATAATCTTCTAAATTTAATTCTTTTATGTTTTCAATCATAAATAATCCAACAATAACTAAAACTGAAGCTGTTACTGCTGAAGTAATTACTCCAAATATAGGTGATAAGAATAATGCTAAAAAGAACATAAATGCTGTAGATACTGCTGTTAATCCAGTTCTTCCACCTTCTGCCACACCTGAAGCACTTTCAACAAAAGTACTGACTGTGCTTGTTCCAAGACACGCTCCTACCGTTGTTCCTACTGCATCTGCTAAAAGAGCCTTTTTAATATTTGGAACTCTTCCATCTTTATCTAACATATTTGCTTTAGTTGCAACACCTACTAAAGTTCCTATAGTATCAAACATATCCATAAATAATAATGTAAATAATACTATTACCATATCCCAAGAGAAAATATTATGCCATTCAAATTGCATAAATGTTGAACTAATTGATGGTGGCATACTAAATATTTTATTCGGAAGATCTATTACTCCCATTGGTATACCTATTACTGCTGTTATTATCATTCCTAAGAATAATGCACCTTTAACTTTTCTTGCAACTAATATACCTGTAATTACTATCCCTATAATTGCTAAAAGCCCTGCTCCTGATGTAATATTTCCTAAAGCAACTATTGTTCCACCATCAGCAGGATGAACAACTATTCCAGCGCCTTCAAGTCCAAGTAATGCTATAAATAATCCTATTCCAACAGAAATAGCTCTTTTAATATTTACTGGAATTGAATCAACAATAGCTTCTCTTATATTAAATACTGTCAATAATACGAATATTAATCCTTCTAATAAAACCGCAGTTAATGCAAATTGATATGAATATCCCATAGATAATACTACAGTATATGCAAAGAATGCATTTAACCCCATACCTGGTGCTTGAGCAAAAGGTAATTTAGCATATAATCCCATTATTAATGTTGCAATTATTGCTGATACTGCTGTTGCCGTAAATACAGCTCCTGAATCCATCCCTGCAGCTGATAAAATTGAAGGATTGACTATTAATATATATGCCATAGTCATAAATGTAGTAATACCAGCTATAAATTCTGTTTTAACATTTGTGTTGTTTTCTTTAAGCTTAAAGAAATTATCTAAAAAATTATTCATTAATATAATCTCCTTTTTATCTTTTGTTACTTAAATTTACTCATTCCCCAATGGGAGAACGAGTTTACTTTTATATAATAACAGAAATTTTTAAAATGCCAATACCTTTTACGAACATTTTTTTATTTTTTTATATATTTGTTCATATTTAATAACTTTTTTATACATTTTTATATTTTGTTGTCGATATATATAATATTCGCTAGAAATAAAAAAAAATTTTTTAATTTACTTTTTTGATAAAAGTAGTATAATGTTTATTATAATTGCAAATTATTATCATTTGACTTTAGGAGGACAAGTTATGAAATTCAAATTGCCAAAACTACTAACACTACTTATTACAACATCATTCTTATTTATAGGTTGTAATAATAATGTGGATTCAAATAAAACTACTGATGATGATACTTTAAATATAGTAACTTCTTTTTATCCACTATATATATCAACAATTAACATTACAAAAGATATTCCAAATGTAACTGTTACAAACATGACTAAATCACAAACTGGATGTCTTCATGATTATCAACTTACACCTCAAGATTTAAAAACATTAGAAAATGCTGATATTCTAGTTATAAACGGTGCTGGAATGGAATCTTTCTTAGATGGTATAATTTCACAATACCCTAATCTTGAAATAGTTGATGCAACTAAAGGTTTATCTCTTTTAGAAGATGATACACATAGCCATGATGACCATGATCATGACCACGACACTGAAGATGAACATTCTGAAGATGATGATCATGATCATGAATATAATGCTCATGTATGGGTTAGTGTGACAGGTAACATAGACGAAGTTAAAAATATTTCTTCTCAACTTGAAAGCTTAAATCCTGAGAACAAAGAAGCTTACGAATCAAACACTAACACTTATGTTGCTAAATTGGAAGACTTAAAAAATGAAATGCATGAAGAATTAGACAACTTACCAAATAGAGATATAATTACATTCCATGAAGCATTTCCTTACTTTGCTGAAGAATTTAATTTAAACATAGCTGGTGTTATTGAAATAGAACCTGATTCTGAACCATCAGCAAAAGAAATTGAAGAGATAATTAATACTGTAAAAGAAAAAAATATCAAAGCTTTATTTACTGAACCTCAATACTCTTCTAAGGTTGCAGAAACTATCGCTACTGAAACTGGTGCTACAGTTTATGAATTAGATCCTATAGTAACAGGAGACTCTAATCCTGATGCTTATGATGATTATATAAATAAAATGAAAAAAAATCTTGATGTATTAAAAGAGGCGTTAAAATGATAAAAAAAGCTAACTTTAATAAAAATAATAGCTGCAATAACTTTTGCTGCACAAAAATTGAAAACTTCTCTGTTACCATCGGTAATAACGAAATACTTAAAGATGTAAATCTCCATATTCATTGTGGAGAACTTACATCTATTATTGGACCTAATGGTGCTGGTAAAAGCACCTTACTTAAAGCCTTACTTGGAGAAGTTAAACATTCTGGAAATTTAAATTTTATTGGTCAGAATGATAATAAATATCATCAACCTATAATTGGATATGTTCCTCAATATTTAACATTCGATAAAGATACTCCCATTAGTGTACTTGATTTATTTGTCTGTTGTAAGACTTCTATGCCTTCATGGTTAAGACCTAAAAAGAAAATCCGAGAAGATGTATTAGAAAGCCTAAAAAGAGTAAAAGTTCCTCATTTAATAGATAGACGTCTTGGAGCTTTATCCGGTGGAGAACTTCAAAGAGTTTTACTTGCATTAGCACTTGATCCAATGCCTAATATATTACTATTAGATGAACCCGTATCTGGAGTTGATCAAAATGGATTAGAATTATTTTATGAAATACTTATGGATATCAAAAAGAATTATGATTTATCAATTATCTTAGTTTCTCATGATTTAGATTTAGTTTATAAATATTCTGATCGTGTAGCACTTGTAAATGGCACAATAGTTTGTTCTGGTACTCCAAAACAAGTTTTTAATAATCCTGCTACACAAAAAATATTTGGATTATCATTAAATCATTCTAATGAAGACTCATCTAAAACAGGAGGCATTTAAGATATGTTTGATTCTATATATAATTTTATTCATTTAATACTGCCATTCCAATGGCTATCTTTCGATTTTATGAAGAATGCTTTTTTAGCTATTTTAATAGTTACTCCCCTTTTCGGACTTTTAAGTACTATGGTTGTTAGCAATAAAATGTCTTTCTTTGCAGATTCTTTAGGACATGGAGCCTTTACTGGAATAGCTATCGGAATTCTTTTAGGTGGTATTGATCCAATGTGGGGAGCAACGTTATTTTCAATTTGTTTTGCAATCTCCATAACAATTATAAAAAATAAAGGAACTTCATCTACTGATACAATAATTGGCGTTTTCTCATCTACTGCAATAGCTTTAGGTTTAGTACTTATGAGTTTTTCTAGTAGTTTAAGTAAATTTTCATCTTACTTAGTAGGAGATTTACTTAGCATAACTCAAAAGGAGATCATTTTACTGTTTATTGTATTTATTGTAGTTATTGTACTTTGGGCTTTAATATTTAATAAATTACTTATAACAAGTTTAAATCCATCCCTTGCAAATAGTCGTGGTATTAATACTCTATTAATAGAAATTATTTTTACTTGTACTATAGCTGTTATAGTTACTTTAACTGTAAGATGGGTAGGTTTATTAATAATAAATTCCCTTTTAGTTTTACCTGCTGCTGCAGCTCGTAATATCTCTAAAAATGTTCGTCAATATCATTTATTCTCAGTATTAATTGCTATATTCTCTGGTATTACAGGACTAATAATTTCATATTATTTAAATACTGTTACAGGAGCAACAATTGTTCTTGTGTCAGCAGTAATATTCTTTATAACTTTAATTATTAGACGTAAGTTTGTATAATATAATTAAATAATACCTGGAGGTAATAAATTGGATAATGAAATTAACTTTAGTGATATACTTAAAGCAAAAGGATTAAAAGTAACTAAGCATAGAACCTCTGTACTTCAGATACTATCCGAAAGTACACAACCTCTTAGTGCTGAAGAAATTTATTCAAAATTAAAGGAAAGTTCAATTTCTATAAATTTATCATCAATTTATAAAATATTAGATTCTCTATCTAATAAAAATGTGCTTTCTAAATGTATTTTAGGAGACGATAATAGAACATCTTATGAAATGAATACTTCTGAACACAGGCATCACTTGATTTGTAAACAATGTAAAGAAGTATTTCCTATAACTGATTGTCCTCTATGTGTTTATGAAAAGCATCTAAGAGAAGATATGGATTTTGATGTAACAGAACATCGTCTTGAAATATACGGCTATTGTCGCAACTGCAAAAAAATGACTAAGGAGTAAACCTCTCTCTTAGTCATTTTTTATTTATTATTTATTAATAATGCTCATTTTATAAACTGTAGTATGTTTATATTCTTCTCCAGCTTTTAACACTATATTAGAAAAACCTGAATGGTGTAAGCTATCTGGGAAGTATTGTGTTTCAAGACATAATCCTTGTCTCTTTTTATACCTTACTCCACCTTTTCCAATTTCATTTTCATCTAAAAAATTACCTGTATAAAATTGTACCCCTGGCTTTGTAGTAAATACTTCTAGCATTCTTCCAGTCTTATCTTCTATAACTTCTGCTGCCTTCTTAAGTTCTCCTGTATAGTCATCAATAATCCAGTTATGATCATATCCATTTCCATTAATTAATTGATCATATTCTTTATTTATATCTGCTCCAATACACTTTAAATTGCTAAAATCCATAGGTGTTCCTTCTACACTTCTTATTTCACCAGTAGGTATACTTTCAGAATCTGCAGCAGTTATATTTTTTGCATAAATTCTAACCTTATGATCTAATATATCTCCTGAAGCATGACCTTTTAAGTTAAAATATGAATGATTAGTTAAATTTAAAACTGTATTTTTATCACATTTTCCATAATAATTAATAATCAGTTCATTTTCTTTTGTTAACTTATACTCAACAGTAACCTCTAAATTTCCCGGATACTCTTCTTCACCATCTTTACTTAGATATGATAATTTCAAATATTCTCCATCCTTATCATTTAAAACTTCTGAATCCCAAACTACCCTATTAAAGCCTTTAACACCACCATGCAGATGATTATTACCATCATTTTTTGCAAGTTTATACTTTACTCCATCTACATCAATTTCAGCTTTTCCAATTCTATTAGCACAACGTCCAATAATAGCACCAAAATATGTCGTTGTAGTCTTATAGTCTTCAAAATTATCATATCCTAAAACAATATCATCTTTTGTTCCAAACTTATCTGGTGTAATTAATGATAATATAATCCCTCCATAATTTGTTATTTTCATGCTTGTATTTTCATTAGATAATGTGTAAACATAAACTTCTTTGCCATCAATTTTATTTAAAATTTCTTCTCTTTGTATTCTCATTATTCCCCTCCATTAATATGTTTATATAACATAATGTCATATATCATATTAATTATAACAATCATACCAGTTACTGTAAACATTATCAATTTAACTTATCAAATTTTCACTTTTAAGAATTATATCTAACTGCATAACAATTTCATTAATATCTTCTAATATTACATTATCACATTTTGAAATATCTTTAATTAATTTCTCAATATCTTCTAATGCATTATTAGGTAGTTTGTTACACATAGTATTAACTATACTTAAAAGCCTTTTTTCTCCTGGATGTGGAATTTCATTTATAGCAAATATAATATCAAAATAACTATCTAAAAATGCAGCTATTCTATTATTTAAATTTACTATATCTTTTCTATTTATAGCTTTCTCTATTTGGTTATAATATGCTGAGAAATTCTTTTTTAATATAGGATAATTTTTACTAACTATATTGTTTTTGAGCTCTGCTGGATATTTTATAGTATACTTTTCTTTAAGATTTTTAAATTTCCCAGTTTTATCAAAAACTATTAATGAATTAATCACATTATGCCAAAAACATGTACTATATCCAATAGATGCATTATGTTTTTCTAGAACATTTTTTAATCCATTCTCTAGCCAATTAAAATCAAAATAAACTATATCAATTTGTATTGATGAATTTCTTAATACAAATTCATCAGATACTCCCCAAAAGGTATTATTTATCTCCATCAAGTCAGAAAACTTTTTTACAATACTCTCTCTTTTTTCAATAGGTATATCCTTATCTGTAATTATATTTATATCAATATCTGAATAATTATCCTTTCTACCACTGGCACATGATCCAGCTAAAGTTATTGCAACTACTTCTCCTAATCTTTTGAATTCATTAACTATCTGATAAACTATCATATTCATTCCCATAAAGCTCACCCCTTTTTATTAGTTTGAAATATAATATAGAATGCAACTAATTAATTTTCATATTAAGTTACATTCTATATATTCTATTTTATTGCTTATATATTTAATCTATTGTTTTATTAATACCTTTATGGATTTTGGAGCAATATTAACTATATCATCATTTAAGACTTCTATAACTTCATTTCCTGATTTTTTATCATTAACAAATACTCCCCAATTTTCTTCATGAAGATTTACCTTTTCTTCTGTTTCATTTGCATTTATTATAACTGCTATTTTAGAACACTTATCATCTATATTCTTAGAATCTATTATATATGCAACTAAATTATCAGATTCAAAATCTTTCCCCTTTTCTAAGAAATGAATATTTTTTTGTATATCTTTATTGCTATTCATTCTAAATGCTTTATATTCTTTTCTTAATGAAATTAACCCTTTATAATATTCAACTAGATCCTTATACTCAATTTTTCTATCCCAATAAATTTTATTTACCTTATCGGAAGAAGCAAAACTATTTTCTACTAATTTTCCATCTTCATCAACCTTAGTTCTTGCCATCTCTTCTCCAGCATGTATAAAACTTATTCCTTGTGAAGTTAATATTATACCAGCTATTAATTTATTAGTTTTTATTAATTCCTCTTTACTAGCTTCTGGTGATACTATCTGAAGCTTATCCCACAAAGTATAATTATCATGTGCAGATGCATAAGTTACTGTTTGATAAGGTTCATTAGCCCAAAATTCATCTGAATACACTATATTAGTTTTATCTACTTCTTTATGTGGTGTTGATGCAACAACAGCAAATTTAATAGTTTCTTCAAGTCCATCTTTTCCATTTGCAAATCCAGCCTCTTTTTCATAGAAAACATGCCCCTTAACTCCATCTCTACAATCATCACTAAAAGCTGCTATTTGTAATTCACCAAATTTATAAGTGTTTTTCTTTAAAGCCGCATCATCTTCTTTTAAAGGGCTTGGACCTCCCATCCATCCTTCGCCGTAAACAATTATACTTGGATCTATTTTATTTAACTCTTCTCTTATTAACTTCATAGTCTCTATATCATGTATACCCATTAAATCAAATCTAAATCCATCAATATGATATTCTTTAGCCCAATATACTACTGAATCTACCATATATCTTCTAAACATATATCTATCCGAAGCTGTTTCATTACCACAAGCTGAAGCATCACTATAATTTCCTTCTTCATCTTGTCTATAATAATATTTAGGAACAGCTTTATTTAAGCATGAATCTAAATTAAAAGTATGATTATAAACAACATCCATAACCACTCTTATTCCAGCTTCATGTAATGCCTTTACCATTTCCTTAAATTCTCTTATTCTAACATCACCTAAATATGGATTTGTTGAATAAGATCCCTCAGGAACATTATAATTTTCTGGATCATATCCCCAATTAAATTGAGGTTCATCAAGCTTTGTTTCATCTACTGAGCCATAATCAAAAGATGGTAATAAATGAATATGTGTAAATCCCATATTTTTTATATGATTTATTACAGTCTTTATATTAGTTCCAGGAGTATGACTATTACTCTCAGTAAGACCTTTAAACTTACCTTTAAATTCATCTTTTATGCCTGATGTCTCATCTATAGTTAAATCTCTTACATGAGCCTCATATATTATAGAATCTGTAGGTGCCTTTAGTTCGGGTTTCCTATCTTCTTCCCACCCTTCTGGATTAGTACTATTCAAATCAATTACCATTCCACGTTTACCATTGACTCCTACTGCTTTAGCATATGGATCAACAACTTCATTAACTATTCCATCTATAGTAACTAAATAATTATAATATTGCCCATTTAACTCTTCATTAATTTCTACTATCCAAGTTCCATTAATGCCCTTATTCATATTGTAAGTTTTAACCGGCTTACAGTTATAATCATATCCATCATCACCATATAACACTAAATCAACTTTTTCTGCTGTTGGTGCCCATAAAATAAACTTACTTTTCTCCTTTGAATAAACTACTCCTAGTTCTCCATCATAGTTATATAATTTTTCAAATTCATTATTAAATATTAATTCTCTACCCATTTCCTCATCTCCCATTAAATTAAGTCTACTTTATATAAACATAGCTTTGGAATCGTTACCAAATATATGCTTAATATAATTTTATACCAAATCTACTTTTATATCTATAAAAATAATTAGAATTTTTTTATTT